>Ga0315900_10001666_pt1 | contig 35339 bp, 58 predicted proteins | sample LakEriMetagenome_FD_203521 | JGI IMG/M metagenome (GOLD analysis project Ga0315900, IMG submission 203521) | Freshwater fungal communities from buoy surface, Lake Erie, Ohio, United States - Buoy 12 MA114 | ecosystem: Environmental > Aquatic > Freshwater > Lake > Lake biofilm | place: USA: Lake...
ACATATTTCCCCTATTTTAGAAGAATCATATTCTAATTGACTTGCTAAGTGTTCAGCAGTTTGTACATCTTCTGATGCGTAGTCAAGAAAATCTCCATCCTCATCAATCAAAGCATAGACGTAATTCATATAAATTTCATCATGTTAATTTTTTAATTTTCTTTTCACATTCCCGTAGATAGTAATAATTAGCACCTTTCCAATTATAATAAAAAGTAGGTTTTGAATCAGATTCCTTTTTCTTTTTAATTCTCTCTACGTTAAGTAGTTTAAGGTTAGTATAGATAGCTGCTTTAGAAACACCTTTAATACACAATGTGATTCCATTTAATGAATATTCTCCCGGAGGAAGTTTTTTTACCCAATCAGGAAAAATTCTTAATCTTAAATATTTCATATTAAATAACCTCCACCCAAATAGGGATTTGATCTTCTTTCGATATAATTACGTCAGTACTTATCCAATTTTCTTGGTTTACATGATTCTTGTTATATTCTTCTCTAAGAATCTTAGCAGCTCCTATAGCTTCTTTTTCATTTCTCAATGCATAATCCATTGGGCACCCGTCTTTACTATTGATTATTAAGTAAACGTAAGTCATGCAGCCTCCTTTTGCTGTGTCTTTGGTTTTAAAGTAACTTTAACGGCTCTTACTAAAGCAACACTTCTGTTGTTTCTATTTGAGTTAAAAACATCTTTTGCTTTTTCGGCAGATTCTCTATCTAAAAATACATGTAATATTTCAAAATAAGACATGTTTCTTTTATGCTGTAAACAGACCATATAAATCATATTAAATTTTTTCCTTGAATTTTATTCTTCTGTGTTTTTTACAATGTGAGAAATTTTGATTGTTGCAAAAGTCATTAGCCTGTTTTTATTAAATTCTTTCATCTTTTCATAAGCCATATTTTTATTTAGATAGATCCCAATTATATCTACATAATTTTTAAATGACCTGTGTTTTATACAGACGATATATACCATGTAAACCTCCTTTACTACTTTTTTTGTGAGTAGTAAAAACTAAAACCTTTCCAGTTATAGTAATAAATCGATTTATTATCGGACTCCTTTCTCTTCTTTGATTTTTCGACGTTCAAAGCATCAAACTTTAGAAATATATTTGCTTTGCATACTTCTTTAATCAAAGAGTTAAGTTGATTCAATGAGTATTCACCGGGAGGTAGTTTTCTAACCCATTGAGGTATTATTTTAATTTTTTCTCTTCTCATTTTACCCTTTTAAAAATTCTAAGTAATTCTTGAAATAATTCTTCTTTAATTTGATTAAAGTTTTGGTTGTTTTGACTTATAAGGCAATTATTAACTATGTAATCATATAACGAAATCTTTTGTTGTAACATTTCATAATCTATTTTTGACATATTAATTTCCTTTTTTTATAAGTTAAAGAGAAACACCAATATCGTAAATTCTGTACATTATTCTATCTCTATATTCGTTCAATACTTTAGATAAAATCAATTTATCTACTTCTGAAACGTTAATATCATCTGCCAATTCTTCTATGAAAAAATCTTTTTCTTCAGAGACAATTTGATTTATGTATCTACTTGCTTTTTTTGTTGCTTTAACAATTTCACTTTCCATACTATGCTCCTTTAATTATTGATTGTGTTTCTAGGTTTGAGGTCATTTTTCTCTAAAAAATCTAAAGCTTTTCTTTTGTTTCCTTTGAAGTGAATAAGGAAATTAGCTCTGTAATGTTCATCGGCATTAGGCATAAAAATATGGCTATGCTGAGCAAAATATAGTCTACTATCTCTGAAATAAGAAATAGTAACTTCATCACTTGAACAAGTTTCATTCTCCCATCTTTTAATATCCAAACAAAGTTTTTTAAGATTAAAATAAGGAATTCCAAATATATCTTTCATATATTTTCCTTTTTACCATAAATGTTTTCTATCACTTTTTCAAAACCATCTTCTTTAGTCATTCTGTACAAAAAGTTTAGATTGTTAATGGCGCACGCAAGGTGGCTAGTTTCTGTTTCTGCATCGTTTTCTTCACCTCTCAAAAAAGCATTGATATGTCTTTTTAATGAATCTAAAATTTGTTGAGCAGAATCAGATTTAAGGTTTCTATGATTATTCCATCCATGTTTCAATGCACCTGCTCGCATACCCATACCCATTTCATATTCTAAATTTGGGTCAAAATAACATAAATGAGGTTTTTTATTTAAATTCGTCTTACCTTCAATTCCTGAAGGTTTTTTTTTAAAAAATTCTTTTTCTTCATCTAAAGCTAGATTAAAGCAATACATAGGGTAAACTACTTCTTTGTTTAAATCATCTTTTACTTTTATAGTTGATGAAAAAACCCAGTCTGTATTCACTATTTGCAACACTTTATATTTCCTATCTTCTGTGAGATAAATTTCAGAAAATTCTTTTTGAGAATGCCAAGATTCTAAAGCCAATTTACTAATGTAAACATAGTCTCCCACTTTTACTTTTTTTATATCCATGAATGTTTCCTTTACAAATATTTAGGCCATTTTGTTTGTGGCTGTTGTTCAACTTTTTCTTTTTCTTTCAAACTATTTTTCAAATCTTTTAAAATCATATCTTCAAATAATCTTATAAGTTCATTTGCTATTAAAAGATCTCCTTCTTTCATTTTTACGTTCAACCTAAGATCTCTACTTAGTTTATTTTTTGTATTACTAATACACTCTTCAATTTTCTTAATTGGAATTTTTTTCATTTTTGAACCTCTTTTCTATAGTATTTTTTGAACTTACTGTCTATGTCTTTTGTTGAGATACAATCAAAAGAAATTTTATTTTCATAATCCATTTCATTTCTATAATAGATATATTCAAAAGAAGTATATTGTTCCCCACCACATATATCTTCTAGATTAATCATTGCTTTTGCCATTTTTATGTTTTCAATTCTTAAATTGCTTGTTGGTTTAGATTTATTTGATTTTTTCATACTAAAATATAGTTTTTCATTTAATTTAAAGTTATATTGAGTAAATTCATCTATAAAAATGACTTCTACTATTATAATAGTTTTCATTTTTCATCTCTATTTTTATTAATATAGTCGTATATCTCATTCATCATTTTTAAATATGTTTCATAATGTTTCAAATCATCTTTAAACCTGTCAAACCAAAGCAAATATTCGGAGTCCATTTTTTCTATAAATTTTTCTTTAGTCATTTTGTATTTCCTTTATTTATTAAAGTTTTCCAACAATATTTGAACTTCTTTAATTCTTTTAGTAGAATTTGCAGAATATTTATTTTTTATCTCTTCAAGTTTTTCTATTAAATCTAAAGTTAATTCATATTCTTTTAATTTTCTTGTAGGTTTTTTATAAACATGAAAATATGAAGATGCATGTTCTTCTTTTATATAACCTTCACTTATTGTATAACTCCAATTATTAAGCCAAGTATCGAAATCCATTTTAAAATTTATTACTTCATCATAATATTCTAATAAATCACTCATTTTGTATTTCCTTTGTTTGTTTGTTAATTAGTTTTCAATTTTAAAAACGTTTGTTTGAACAGTTGTAAAATTGACTACTAATTCAAGAGCACATCCGTATGTTGTGTTTGACTTTCATCAAATATAAAAAAAACTCTTAATACAACTTGTCTGTTAGAGTTATTACAGCCAATCAGAGCAAAGTCCACCGATTTCCAGATTATGGTCCAACACATTTAAGTGTGGTTCCGTACTTTCTTAACGCGCTACCGGCTTCTTCAACACTCATCATGCTGTGCCTCAACTCTTTTAAGAGCTTGATTTCTGTAGGGCTACTTCCTCTTCTTATAAAGTAACTCAGGTTGTGTCAGAAGTCAATATTTTTTTTGTCAGATTTTAAATCTTTTTTTGTCAGAAATTTGACGTACTTATGACAAAAACTACCCCTTATTTGTAATTTTAAATTATTAATATTTAATTTTTATAAGAGGGAGTTGATTATAAGCTATTTTTTTAAAAAAGTAGTATGTCCGTCGGCAACATATCCAATGCCATGAAAGAATTTGTTGTCAGACACTATTCCCTTCTTTTCTAAGTAGAAACTAAAGGAATGTGAGTAAAAGTTTCTCTTGTCTGTAGATAAAGCTTTTGCTTTGCTTAGAAGTTCTGCTTTACCAATGTGTAAACCCTCTTTCATCTCAAGTTTCATATCTCTCTTTAACTTGTCAAAGATGATATTGAACTCGTAATCTTGTTCGTAATCTCCTAGTGAAGACATAATTTCTTGATGATTTTCGGGTTCACGCAACATGCCTAAGTCAGTTTCCAACTCCTCACAACATTGTCGGCAGTAGTTTAAAAATTCATTAGGAGTTGAGCTGATTTCTTGAAGATATTGAGACGGTCCAAGTCTTTGATCTTGATGTAACCCATGTGTTTTTACAGTAAAATATCTAAGCCTATCAGTTTCAAAATTCTTTCCAGAAATCTTTAAAGGCAGATTCGCATCAACCATGATTGTACCAAGTATGTTTCCAGAGAATGCGGTTTTCCCTTTTTCCTCAATCGCAAGCAAAGAACCTCCTGTTATTGCTTTGATTGTTTTACTTGACATCAATCTTGCCCTGTCGTTTTCAGGAACAAGGATGATTGATTTACCGTACAAAGAGAAAATAGAAAATCTAGAATCATCTGTTAAATTTGCAAATGATTTCGAAAGTTTACCAACCATGTTTATAAAAAGAGTTTTACCTTCTCGTCCATCTTTACCATAGAGATAGCAGATATACGGCCATTGTTTACCTGAAAACTGTCCCCAAATGATGGCACAAAGATGTTTATGATTATCCACTCGCAATAAAAAGTTCTGTAAATATGGGTTTAGGTCTGAAAACTTAACGTCAGCATATTGAAAAGGTATCTTGTAAAGTGACGGAAGATTGACAGTTTCAACAAGTGTTGGCAATATATCTTCTGTGGACAACTCTATACGGGGTATGTTTGGGTTTCGTTTTAGATGGTTGATGGCGAAATCCAGACAGTCCATCCCTGATACTTTGAGAGGATTCTTTGGGTTTAAGAGAGGTGCCAATTCCTCTATAAACTTCCCGTATGCTTCACTATCGTGCTCGGACAGTACACTATCCATCTTCCTTGCAGTTAAACTCTCGTACGAGCCTATTAAGACCGTTTTAAGACCTTTCTGCCAAACGAGTACGACCTTACTTGAAACAAAAATTTTAATTGTCTTAAAAACATCATGTCTTTCAATCACCCTTACGAGTGCGTCAGAGATGTTTTCCTCTTCAGGTTCAACAAGAGATTGTTTAAGAGAGAATAACTCACTTTCAACCTCATCTACTGTAAGTCCTTTCTCTTTCATCCATGTGAACTTCAACTCAGTTTCGTTAACAGCAACAGGACGACCAGCTCCAGGGTGTTTCCTACATAATTCACCCTTTTTATTCAAAACAAACATAAAACAACAATCTCCTTTCCATGAGATATAAGTTTAGGTAACAATTAACACTATGCTAACTGGGTTTAAGCAGTTTACCTTAGATAGGGTTTTTGTGTCAAACGTATATTCTAATTTTAAAATAAATAAATATTTAATTAATTATTATTTTTAATTTTAGAATATTAGTTTTATCTAATAAAAGGTTTACAATTTCACAATTACATATTTTGGTTTTATATTAATTGGTGATCGGTACTTCAAGACTATTGACTTTATGTTTTACATTGCCTTATTTCTAATAGTTATAGACTTTTTTACTCAATTGTGGGGTTTGAGTGGCTGATTTAAGGAAACATGAGCAGATAGTAATCCAAGAGATTAATGATCGTACTCATATCATCTTTAAAAAAGCTGCTTTAAAAGGAAAAGCAACTAACGCAGACGTGCATAATGCAGTGTTGATTGCTGCTCGTATGCAAGCTGAAAAATACATTGAAAAATTATCTAGAGGCGCTCCATTAGATACACATGAGATTAGAGCATTAAAAGATTTAGCGGATATTTGTAAGATTGAAGCCCCACAAATACAAATAAATCAACAGAATCTTGGTGCGGATAATGAGTCTATTAATAATATCAAAAAAAGTTTGTATCAAGCTTTGACTGATAGAATTTCAAAACAAAATTAAGACTACTTAGGCGTTGGAAGTGGAATGGATAGTATAGTTGACTTAGTGTCTGTAAGACAAGTTAAAGAAGGCGATCTTCAATTTATTTTAGATTCTTTTACGACTTGTTTAATCCGTTACAAAGAATCCATTTCCATTGGTCTTAATCAATCCTACGCTCACAAACTCTACGAAAAAATGATTTTAAGTGTCCTCAAGAACCCAAACTACAGTATTTTTGTGGCTTGTCATAAAAATGACACTGATAATATCATTAGTTATCTCATAGCAAACCCGAGTAATAATCACATTTTCTTTGGCTATACAAAATACAGCTACAGACTACTTGGAGTTCAAAAGAACTTATTGATTCCGTTTCTAATTAATGAAAAAGAAAAAATTACAATACAATTTCCTACTAAGTTTGGATTAAATTTAGTTAAGGGAGGAAAATGCGAAATCGAAAACAAGTTTTTGGAGGATTTTTTAAATGAAGATAACTAAATTGATACTAAGGTCGGTCACTCAGTATTTGGGGCATTCCACTTCAGTAGATGGAGCTAAACATACAATAGAATTTGACCCAGTTCGTCAGATATTTTTAGTAGATCTTAGAGTAGGTATTCCGGCTTCTTATGTGGCTGAATTTGTTTATGAAGAAGAACCAGGTAAAAAAGAGAAACAACAATCAACTAAGAAAAAAGTGAAGGAGATAAAGGATGAAAATTGACTACATATTGACAGACATTCCAATAGGTGTTTTAGCAGATGCAACTATATTTCATAATCCAACTCATAATATTGAATATCAAAGGAATCCTGAAGGATACTTGATTAATACATCTGTTTTTATCCCAATCTCTAAAATTTCTTACGTAGTTTTTAAAGAGTCAGATGACGAATCCACAACTGCTTGAACAATTTTATAGATCAGCACCTCTTTACCGTGAACTATTTGACAAACAACTTGAGTTTGCTTTGTCTCCTAGTCGGTTTATTGCTGCTGTTTGTTCTAGACGGGCAGGAAAAACTACAGTATGCGCAGTAAAAGCTATGCAAGAGTTATTGAATGTTCCTGGTTCTATTGGGTTGTATCTTGCTCTTACAGACAGAAGTGTTGAAGATATCTTTATGCCAACTATTATGCCGTTAGTTACTCGGTACAAAATCAAATGCAAAGTGAATCGAGATGAGATTATCTTTGATAATGGAAGTAAACTATTAGTTTGCGGAGCGAATCATATTCATAAGATAGAAACATTTCGAGGAATCAAGCTTTTGTTTTGTATTATTGATGAAGCGGCTTCGTTTTCTGAAAAGATTCTTCATTATTTGGTAGATGAAATTGTAGGACCAGCATTATCAGACCATCAAGGACAATTAATGTTGATAGGAACTCCGGCTGCTCATTGCATGGGTATGTTTTATGAAGTTACTCAAGGGACAGAGCCAATCTGGATTGTTAAACGATGGACTGCATTTGATAATCCATATATGAAAGACAATTTTAGAAAAGATGCTGAACTTTTTTGTTTAAGAAAACAATGTGACAAAAATCATCCAAAGTTTAGAAGAGAATACCTTGGAGAGTGGTGTGCCGATGATGAATCATTGATGATTCGTTCATTTCATACAGAATTTCCACTTTCACATTATTCAAATGACAACTGGAGGTCTGTCATTGGAATTGACTTTGGATTTAACGATGAAACTGCTTTTTCAGTCATAGCTTGGGCTAAAAATAATCCAAAGACTTATGTGTTGGAGTGTTTTGGGATTACTAAGAGTTCTGTCAGTCAAATAGCTCAACAACTTCAAAGATTAAAACAAAAGTATAAACCAGTTGCTTTTGTAGGAGACCCTGCTGGTGCTTCTAAAATAATGATGTTGGAATTCAAAGAAAAATATGGGATATTTATGGACTCCGCTCAAAAAACCAACAAAGCACACTACATTGAAATTCTTAATGATGCTTTACTTAACAAAGTTTTAGTCCTTCATCCAGAAACTACACTTGAACTTCAAAAAGAGATGAGAACCGTAGTTTGGAATGAAGAGCGTACTAGGGAACAAGAAGGTATGAAGTGCGACCAGTTAGATGCAACTTTATATGCTTACAGAGAAGCCCTTGGCTACACAGAAAAAATACTTTTAAAAGTACAAAAAACGGAAGAAGATATAGAAAGAGAACTTCTTAATTCCATTATCCTAAAAGATATGGAAGAAAAACATTCAAGAAATGGCGATTCTTTTTACTCAGACTTGAATCAATACATGGGGCAATAGAAATGGATGTACTGACAAGGTTTAGAAGAAGAGAAAAAGAGAAACCGGCAACTCCTTTACCCCCTGTATATAAATCAAAAGAACAATGTTTAGAAGAAATTTGGGCAAAGAAAGGTGAAATTATAAAAGTATCTGTAATAAAAAAGTCAGGAAGTTTTTATGCGGTCTACGGGCAAGACAATAAAGTCTTATTTTTAATAACACAGAAAATTTACGACGAACTAAAATAAAGGAAATATAATGAAAAAATATGATTCAATGACATATCCAGACTGGGTTAATGCTCAAAAACATGAAGTACATCAATCTTTGTATGCTCAAGTTTATGAATTCGATAGAAATGTAGGAACAACTGTAAATTACAATGCATTAAATGGGATGAGTACATACCTCAACAGAGGTTTGATGAACACAAGTTCAACTGGCTACATGAATAGAGATGTACCTAACTCTACATCGGCTAACTTTACTAGATTAAATTTTAATATAACCGCTGCTATTATCGATACATTAACCGCTAAATTAGCTTCAATTCAAGCAGTCCCTCAAGCAGTCACTTCTAAAGGAAATGCAAAAGGTAGAAAACTTGCTGAGGATCTAAATCACTTATTAAAAGGAATTTTTCATAAGTATAATGTGAGTCACAAAATCAATCTTGCATACAGAGATGCAATGATTTCTAATGCAGGATATCTTAAAGTAATTAAAGAAAATGGAGATATGAGAATTGACAGAGTTCGGGTAGATGAAATTATTGTCGATTCCGCTGATGGATTCTACAACGAACCTTACAAAATGGTTCATCGTAAAAGTGTTCCCGTTGCAGTAATGGCTGAAAAATATCCTAAGTTTAGAATGCAAATAGAATCTTGCCCTACCCAAGTGGTATCTGAAGCAAATCAACGTAATTACACTCCAATGATAGTTGTACTTGAGGCTTGGTGTAAAAATTCTTACAAAGAAAAAGGACGTCACGTAATCTGTATTGAAAACGTGGATCTTGTTGATGAGGAATGGAATAAAGATTATTTTCCCGTATTAAAATGTGACTACAATGAACCTATTATAGGATGGTTAGGTCAGTCTGTTGTTGATGAATTGAATTCTATTCAAGCAGAAATAGATAGAATTTTAATTACAATGCAGTCAATTATGAAAATCATATCTGTTCCTCGTATTTTTTATGATAATAATTCCAATATCAATTTAAATCACATTACTAACCAACTTGGAGCTTGTATAGGATTTGATGGGAAAAATGGAATTGCTCCTATTATTCATAACGGAGCTGGAATGCCTCCAGAATTACCAACACAACTTCAAAGCTTAATAGCAAAAGCTTACGAAAGAGTTGGCTTAACCCCAATGGATACTCAGGGAATGCAAAAGACCGGTTCCGGAAATCAGTCCGGAGAAGCTTTAAAAACAATGACGGAAATTAAATCGGAGAGATGGCAGCTTCTTCAAAAGAATTATGAACAATCTCACGTTGAACTTGCAGATATTATTCTTAAAGAATTGCAGGGAACTAACATGAGAATATCAGCACTTGATAGAAACATAGGATTAAAAGAAATTAAAACAAAAGTGATACCAAACGTTTGTGATTCATACACTTTAAAAATATTTCCTGTATCTTCTTTACCTTCCAGTATACCTGATTTGATTGATTCCGTAGAGAAAATGAAAGACTTAGGTGTTATTCAACCTTCTCAAATCCCCGAACTATTTAAGATGCCTGATTTAGATACATTTACGTCACTTCAATCTGCACCAAGAAGATTAATAGATAAAAAACTTGAAAGCATGTTAGATGGGGGACCTTACTGGAACCCTGAGCCTTATTATGATCTGGATTACGCTTTGACTGCAGCAATTCAACAATACAATCACGGTCAATTAAATGATGAATCAGACAAGAATTTAAGTTTACTTCGTCGATTTATTGATGACGTTAAAACTTTAAAAGATCAAACAACTCAAGTTAATCAACCGCCTATGCCTCAACAACAGCAAGTTCAACAACAACCACAAAATATGCAACAACAACCAACAGGAGAACCATTACAATGACAGATACAGAAACACCCGTAGAGTCTAATACGTCTAATAATGCATCAGAAAATGCATCCAAAGTTGAAGAAACAGAAAAAATTGTTGAAAAAACAAATGCACCTGTTGCAGAATCAGAGGAAAAATCTCCTTTGGCCGAACAATTTAATAGAATTGCTCAACAGGAAAAATTTATTAAAAGCGAACGTCAAAAAATTGACGAAGCTAGAAAACAATTTGAGGCTGAAAAGGCTTTGGCAGATAACTACAAAGCAATTAAAGATAAAAACCCATTTGAAATTTTAGAACATTTTGGAATTACTTATGAAAAATTGCTAGAAGCTGACAAAGAAAGAAACAATCCAGTAGATCCTGCAGTAAAAAAAGCTTTAGAAAGAGTTGAACAATTAGAACTTAGACTATCTAAAGCAGATAAAGAAGCTGAAGAAGCTCGTATAGCTAAAGCAGAAGTTCAATTAAGAGCAGACATTTCAAAAACAATAAAAGAAAAAGAATATGATATTATTGAAAAATTAGGGGCTGAAGATGCAGTTAAAGATTACATGGAAGAATACTTTAATGAAACTGGAGAAATTCCTAAAATTGAGGAAGCTTGTCAGGCAATTTTAGATGAATTAGTAAATAAATTTATATCTATTAAAGATTCCAAATGGATTGCATCTAAAAATCAACCTAAAATTGAAGAAAAATCAATAGAAAAAGAAGAAGAAAAAATACTAAGTAACAAATTAACTCAAACATCTCAACCGTATACTGGGGCTAAAACCAATGAAGAAAGAATGGCTGAGGCATTGACATTATTAAATTCATTATGAGACTTTGTATTTAGGCAGAGAACGCCTGTTATACCTCTTAAGATTTCCCTGATCCTAAGATTGTAAGTAATAAGGAAAGAAACTTTTTTATTAACTTATTCTTCTTAAGGATCTTTTATGTCAACCTCGTTAAATCAAACTCAATTTGCTCCTTTATTAAAAACATTATACCCAGCGGAAGCTGTAAAAAATGAAGTTTACCCTAAAAATCCTTTCTTTGCTCTTGTTGAAAAAGACACTGGATTTTACGGCGATTCTTCTAAAGAACCTGTAATTTTTGCAACTCCACAAAACAGAGCAGCAGGATTTTCAGCGGCTAATACTATTGCAACTACTTCCCAAGCTCGTTCATTTTTACTTACTCGTGTACCTAACTATTCTATGGCTTCTATCTCAAATGAAACTATGCTTTCATCTGAATCTGATAAAGGAGCATTTTTAAAAGCTCTTAAATATGAAATGGACAACGCTTTACTCGCACTTACTCGTGCTATCAGCACTCAATTATTTCGTACAGGTACTGGTACAATTGCTCAGATTGCTTCTACTGCTACTGTAAATAGTTCTTCTGTTTACGTTGCATTAAGTAACCCAGAAGATATTGTAAATATTGAATACGGTATGCAGCTTGCATTTTCTGCTACAGACGGTGGTGCTACTCGTGCAACTACTGGATGTTTTGTTGTAGCAATTGACCGTCAAGCAGGTTCTTTCCTCTGTTCGGCTACATACGGCGGAGCTCCAGCTGCACTTACATCTCTTGTAACTTCTCCTGCTGCTTCTGACTTTATCTACGCTGCTGCAAGTGATCGAAATGCTGTTATCTCCGGACTAAGAGCATGGCTTCCTGGTACTGCAGTTACTTCTACTCCATTCTTTGGTGTTGACCGTACAGCAGATAAAACAAGATTAGCTGGTGTTAACTTTGACGGTTCCGCATTATCTATTGAAGAAGCTCTTATCTCTGGTGCTGCTCGTATTGCTCGTGAAGGTGGTACAACTGATACAGTGTTTATGTCTTACCTAGACTTTTCCAACTTAGTTAAAGCTGTAGGTTCTAAACAACAATACATTCAATATTCAAACGTAGCTGTTAAAGAACCAAAAGTAACTGTAGGGTTTAACTCACTTTTATTATCTGGTCCTTCTGGAACTATGAATGTTATTCCTGATCAAAACTGCCCTGCTGGATTTGCTTTCTTATTACAAATGAACACTTGGAAACTAAAAAGTCTTGGTGAAGCTGTTAGAATATTTAACGGTGATGGTTTGACTATGCTTCGTGACCCATCCGGAGATAACTTATTGATTCGTTGCTTTAGCTACGCTCAATTAAGCTGTCGCGCTCCTGGTTGGAACGGAGTGGTTACACTTCCTTAATAGTAATATCTAAGGCTCACAATTAGTGGGCCTGATTAATTTACCTCGAACCAAATAGGTCGAAGAAAGATAAACAGAAATGGCACAAAGATTATACCAACAATTTCAAAAAACTATAGCAAAAGAAGTTGTTACTCTTTTTGGTGGATTTACTGTAGGTGCGGTTGGTGCAGTAAACCCGATCGGTAGAGTAGCAAATCAAGGGATTAGATCAATTGTTAGAAATGGTATTGGAAATTATACTATAACTTTTGGAGACCCAAACAATAATACAATAGATAGATACGCTGAATTCCTTGGTGTGACTGTTACTCCAATACTTAATGGTACTCCTGCTTTTACTACTTGGGTTTTAAGTGCTACTGACATTCGCGTAAGTGGTACAATAACCATTCAATTTTATGGTCCAACTAGTTCTAGCGTTACTACTCTTGTTGCAGCAGAATTGAACACAGGAACTCAATTAAAGTTTTCAGTTACAATGAGAAATACATTAAACATCTAGGAAATAATTCTATATGAAAATAGATGGAGCTCTCTTAGCAAAAGCTAACGCAAGAAAAAAAATGAACCTTGAGTTTAAAGACGAAGGTCGACAAGTAATTCAAAATACTATTGATATGGGTAAAAAGTTTGAATCAATGATGTCTTTTATTCAAGCAGTTCATGAAAAAAACCCGGTTGAAGCTCATAAACATATGTACGCATATCAAAAACAGGTTTTAAATACAAATTCTGATAAAGAAACATATTAGAAAGCTTATATTATGCTAATGAATGTGCAAACAATAGTAGATTCTGCAATAGATTTAGCAGATATGAGAAATTCTCGATATATTGATCAAGCCAATACCCCCAACTCTGAAATATTAAGATACGCAAACATTGCTTACAAAGATTTGTATGCTCAAATTGTTTTATCAAAAGAACATTATTTTACTATCAGTTATCCTCTTGTAGTTACACCAGCAACAGACACTTATCAACTACCCTACGATTTTTATAAATTAGATGGTGTAGATCTTTTATTAGATAACAACGGTAATTTTTTAACATTACTACCATTCATGTTTAATGAACGAAACAGGTATCGAAACTCTGCGATAATCCAAACAACACCGTGGGGTCAAGCATTCAGGTATATGATTGTTGGTAACAACATTCGATTTATACCTGCCCCTACCCAAACAAGTAATCTTCAATTGTGGTATACACCAGAACCTATGATCTTAACTAGTTTACTACTTACTTTAAATCTACCTATAGGTGGTGACGAGTACATGTCTCTTTATATTGCTTGTATGATGCTTGCAAAAGAAGAATCGGACACTTCGGCAATTAACGCAAAAAGATTAGAAGTCTTATTTCAACTAAAAAATAGTTTAAAAGAAAGAGATTCTGGAAACCCATCTTACGTAATAGATGTAAATCGAATAAACCAAAGTAATTTTTTTCCTTTTGTTGGGTATAATTACTAAAGGAGATTTGTTTGGAAAATTATTACTCGGTTAATACAAGTGATCCTGTCACGAGAGCAATCGACGACAACGTAGCCAGAGTATTTGCATCGTTACAAAATAATCCATTATTAGACGATCCTTCTATTGTTAAAGATATTAAATTTGTTTCGGGAGTAGACACAGTAATAAATCATAAACAAGCTTCACCTGTTGTAGGGTTTATTGTAGTAAATTTAAATGCTCCAGCTATTATTTATAAAAGTAATACTAACAATATTGCACCTAGTGTTCATATAATTTTAAAATCAAATTTAGACTGTATTGCTTCTATTCTATTTTTTTAAGGTGACTAAATGGCTACAACTCCGAATATGAACTTGATTCTTCCAGATGTGAATGTAACTTCTGGTCCAACCTGGGCAAGTTTATTAAACGTTGCATACAGTGTTATTGATTCGCACGATCATAGTACAGGAAACGGTGTAAAAATTACCCCATCAGGGATGAATATTACAAATGATTTATCATTCAATCAGAACAATGCTACTAATCTTAGGTCTACTAGACTATACAACAATTCAAGCTTTCTAACAGGTGTAAATGATAGGACTTGTTTGTACGCTGAAGAGGGAGAGTTACATTATATTGATGCAGCTGGAAATGATGTTCAAATAACAGATGCCGGTCAAATAGATGTTGCATTTGCTATCAATACTTTAACTCTCAAAGATAGTACTTTTACTCTTCAATATTTTGGGGATACAACAAGGCAGATGCAATTTGATGCTTCTGCAATTACTCCAGGTCAAACTAGAGTGTATACTGTACCTGATGCTTCTTCTATATTAATTAACGACGTGTCCCCTCAAACTCTTTCTAATAAAACTCTCACAGGTCCATCAGTAACTGATTACGAAGAGTTTACAAATACAACAGCACCTTCTACCCCTACTACTGGAAAAACTCGTCTGTACGTCAGTAGTGTAGATAAAGTCCCACATTATGTTAGCGATACTGGTTTAGATGTCCCAATTGGTTCAGGTGGAAGTGGTAGTGGGGGTAGAAATTACCTTCAATCATATTTTGATTTTAACCTAGACCCTTCTATAGGAATGGTTACAAATTTAACGGCAACTGGAAATAGAACAAGCAGTCAAACTGTATGGGGTTCAAGTACCACTTCTCTTTTAAGCCAAGATAGCACAAATAAAATAAGATCTGTTTTATCTGCCAAAATGGTAAATGCTTCTACTTCTGGTAATTTCATTGAATCTCCTTTGTTTACATTAGACCCTGTGGATGTGAATACAAATCAACTTTACATTTCTTTTGATCTGTACGAACCAGATTCATATGCTGTTGCTGGAGATTGGACACTTTCTGTAATTAGGTATAATTCAAGCGGTACTTATCAAGAAACAATTTTACCTTCAATAAGTAATCTTCCAGTAAGTTATTACACATTTAAATGCGCTTTTAGTCATTCAGCAACTACAACAGATATGTATTCCTTACGTTGGACAAGCACTTCTACCAACTTACTTACAATGTATGTTGATAGTTTGTTTGTAGGGCCGCAATTCTCAGTTGACACAAATGCTATTGGACCTTGGACTCCTTATACACCTACATTTTCAGCTGGTTTTGGTTCAGTAACAGTACCTAAAGGATATTACAGGAGAAACGGAGACAGTATCGATATTCGAGTATCTTGTCTAGCTGGTACAACATCTGCTTCTGTAGCTTCTGTGTCACTTCCTCCATTGTTAAATATAGATACAGGAAAAATAACCGCTTCAACTTTAATATCAGACCCTGGTATTACAGTAGGTGCTTACGGTGACAATCAGACTGCAAGTACAGGTCATGTGGTGGTTAATGCATTAGCTTCTACATCCGTTTTGTATTTTGGAGGTTTATCAACTGGTGCTGTGGCTATGACTCCAGCAAATGCTAATACAATATGCGCCACCGGTGGATTTATATCTGCTAGAGCTACTGTACCTATTTCTACTTTTGGTACTTCAGTTACTTTATTGAGCTCTCCTCAAATTGAGTACGTATATAACACAAGTTCAACTGATTCAGCAGATACTACATCTTTTGGGTACGGGGCTAACGGTACTGCTGGTGTTATTGGTGTCACTGCATTAACTGCACCTCGAAATAAAAGAATCAGATTTCAAAACCCAATACAACCAACAGATAGAATTCAGGTTGAAATAAAAAATAATACTGGGTCATGGCTGCCTGTAAGTGCCACGGATTCGGCTTCTAAAATATCTTCATTGCTAATTCAAAACTCTGTACAGTACGGTATTGGTATTACATCTACTTTTATAAACGCAACTGATTTAGATATTACTTTTGGTACTTATTCATATCCTTCTGGAGCTACTTATGGCGCTGTTGGAAATGGATGGGCTACAGGTTTAACAGGATACCTTTGGAGAGTTGCTAAATATTCTTCTGTTGGATTAGCTGAAATAGCTCCCGCGACTGAAGTTAGTTCTGGAACAATAAGTAGAGAAGGTTCTTGGAAATCTTACACACCAACAGCAAATGGATTTACAACTTTAGATATTAATCAAGGGCGTTATAAAGTATTTGGCGGATTTTTACATGTAAGTATAGTATGCACTGTTACTTCTGCTACTAGTACCCCCGCTACTTTTGACATTCCAAGTGGGTTTAGTATTGATTATTCTTTCGATGCCGCAGGTTCTTCAATTATTGTTGGAACATATGCATGTATTAATTCATTAGGTGGCTGTGGAAATGTTTGCACTTATAATACCGGAATACCTAACCGAATTGGACTATCCGGTCATTATACTCAAACAATTGAATCTTTAATAGGAGCCGTTCCCGCGAATAGCGTATTTACACTTTTAAATACAATTTACAGCATATCATTTAAGGTACCAATATTATAATGGCACTAGATAAAAAAGTAATAAATCTTCCGTTTAATGGACTACAAACTAAGCTAGACCCTAAACTTGCTCCAATAGGGACTTATTCTACTTTAGATAACTTTGTTATGTATCAATACCCTGAATTAATTAAACGTGAAGGTTTGCAGATTATTGGTAAAACAACTACACCATCTAATATAACGGCAAGTTACGTTTTCTTAAATGAAGTAGGAGTATTAACAAACAATTCACTTTATTCTTATTCTGAAGCTTTAGACCAATTTCAATTAAAAGGATTAACTGCTTCTCCTATCATTACAGCTAAGCCTATTATTGCAAATACGTACACTCAAGTTAATTGTGATAGTGCAGTAACTCCTGACAGCATTATAGGATGTATTTGGGAAGACTCTAGAGGTGGAGTTCGTTACTCTGTAAAGGATTTGATAAGTGATACTTTTATTGTAACAGACACTTCTTTGTCAATAACGGGAATTAAACCAAAAGCTGTTGCTGTTGGGGCGTATATAGCATTTCTTTGGATAGAACCTGGAGCAACTCAATTAAAAATAAGAATATATAACTCTCTTACAAATTCTTTAAGCGATTTAAGTACTGTTTCTACCATACCTGCTGCTAGTTGGGCATATGATGCCATAGAAAGTCTTAACATTTTGCTGATTGCAGTTGTTGAAACGACCGTAAGCCCCGGAGCCATAAAAGCATATTATTGGAATGTACTAGAAAATAGAGTTGCTAATACTGCTTCTGATGGGGTTACAAATCCAAAATCTTTAGGTTTTGTTAACACTGGGACTTTGACACCTACTATTTCCTTGTCTACTGACCCAGATAATAAATACGTAACTTGCTGCATTCATAACGATACAAAAACAGCGTATTTTAAATCATTTACTCCTGTAGCTCTTACTCCGTATACTTCTGAAATTGCTCTTGGTTCAGCTACTGCAGATCCTGGTTGGGCTTTGACCTCTTGTAGTGATTCTAAAAATAATACTTACATTTTTCTTTCAACCAAATCTTCAGCTCCTTTACATACTTCATATCAAGCACTTGTAAATAACAACATTTCGGCCCCTTCTGTTTCATATAGCAGGTTGTTTTTTAATCAAATGAGTATTGCGTCAAAAGCGTTCTTTTATTCCGATAACGCATATGTACTTGTTGCTTATGATAGTGCGTTACAAGCTACGTATTTTGGAGTTAGAGATGACGGAGCTTGTTTTGGTAGATTGTTTAGTACCTTGGCAGGTGGTTCCATAACTAAATCTAATTGTTTAACTTCCTTTTATCCTCGACCTGATAAAGTAAATACTTTTATTACATCTTTGTTAAAAACAACCAGGATTGTATCTAGTGCAAACAGTTTCTTTTCAACAACTTCAGTTTTTACAGAACAGATATTTTTTACACCAAACAATATTGATAACAGAGTGTTAGGTAAGTTTTTAAATATTGCTGGTGGTTATTTAAAACAATACGATGGTTCTCCGACTATATTTGAACAGGGTTTTCACTTGTATCCAGAAGCTCCTACAGCTGTTCAATCTGTAGGGTCTGGGTCTATAGCAAATGGGACGTATAGTTATATTGTAGTCTGGGAATGGGTAGATAATCAAGGGCAAATTCATAGGTCTAACACATCTATCCCTACAAATATTACAACTACAGGGTCTAACAACACGGTTACGATTACTGTTAAGACGTTGCCAATTACAAATAAAGAAACTAGGTTTGGAAACACTAGAACAAATGTTGTAATGGCAGTTTATAGAACTTTGTCTCTTGGGACTACATACTACAGAGTTAATCAATTACCAGCTACTTACGTTTATAATGACCCTTTGTTAAATACAATTTCTTTTGTAGACAGATCAAGCGATAGTTCTATATCAAGCAATAGTCTTCTTTATACAACAGGAGGCGTTGTATCTAACATTGCTCTACCTTCAACTAATTTGATGACTGCTGGTAAGAATCGGTTATTTGTTGCTGGAGTGGATACTGAACCAAACCGGATTTTCTTTTCAAAAGAAAAAGAAGAAGGTGTGGCTATTGAATTTTCCAGCGAACTTTCTGTGATAATAGATGGACTTGGAGGTAATATCACAGCATTAGCCGCTATGGATGATAAAATACTTATATTTAAAGAATCTCTTTTATTCTACATTTCTGGTCAAGGTCCTGATAAAGTATTAACTGGTTCATTTAGTTTACCTCAATTAGTTTCTGCTGACTGTGGTTGTGATAGCCCACAATCTATTGTTTTAACGGGGCTTGGGATAATGTTTCTGTCAAAAAAAGGTATTTATCTGTGTGACAGACAACTTTCTGTTTCCTATGTAGGACAAGCGGTAGAAAGATATACAAGTGATCAACCTACTTTTTCAATAACTAGTGCTGTCAATTTAGCAGACAGAAATCAAGTATTTTTTACCACTAATCAATCTATGGTCTTGGTTTACGACACTTTTTTTAAAACATGGTACACACACTCTTTAAGATTTGTCCCTATATCTGGAAGCACTTTAGATAACAACTGGTATACAAGCAGTACAAGTCAATTCTATAAAGGAGTTGAGAATCAAGCTTTTGATGCGGATAACGATGCAATTAAATCTACTATCAAGACTAATTGGATTAGTTTAGCAAACATTGAAGGGTTTCAAAGAATATACGCTATACTCATTTTAGGTGATAACGCTACTCTTGCTCATAGGCTTACTGTCAATCTTTATTATGATTTTGAAACCTATCCTCGAGAAACTGTATCTATTATACCTAATAGTCTTTCAGGGGCTGCATATGGAGTAGATTCTCCGTATGGTTCAGGAAGTCCTTTTGGAGGTACTTTTGATGGCACTTATCAATTTATTGTAAGACCTAAATCCCAAAAATGTACTTCAATAAGAATTGAAATATTTGATGAATTTCCAGAAGGAGATAGAACATCATCTTTTAAATTCTCTGGGATATCCCTTGTTGCTGGAATTAAGAGTGGATACAATAAAAACTTATCTTATACAAGGAGACTTACATAATGACATCAACCAATCTTTCATTATATGCACAATACGTAAAAGAGAGAACCGGGAGAGGTATCTTAGAGTGTGAACATGGTTTTGCTACTTTTGAATATGTAGGGAAAGATACAGTTTATATTGTCGATATCTATATTGTTCCTGAAAAAAGAAAATCTCACTTAGCTAAAGAATTAGCTGATACAATATGCCAAGAAGCTGTAAAGCAAGGTAAAAAATATTTATTAGGTTCAGTAGACACCACCGCTAAAGGTGCAGAAACTTCTATAAAAGTTCTTTTAGCTTACGGTATGCGACTACACTCTCAAAAAGAACCTATGCTTTATTTTATGAAAAATTTGACTGAAGAAAACGATTCTTCCGAAATACAAGGAGAATAACATGGGTTCAGCTGTCCAAGGTGTTGGCGATTTTATAGGAAATGCAATAGGCGGAATAGCTGGAGGTTTAACTCCTAACGCCAAAATTGCAGATCAAACTAGGATAAATCAGGACACACAAGCTCAAAGAGAAGCGGCACAAAATTCCATTAATACGGGAAATGATCAGTTAAATCGTGCAAATAAACAGTTTGATCAATTTCAAACCGGTATTAATCAAGCAAATGCTATGAATACCAGTGGTAATGTTGCAACATCTTTAGATTTATTACAACAAGCTGCGCAAGGAAATACACCTTCAGTTGCGCAAGCTCAATTACAAGCAGGAAAAGATCAAGCAATTGCAACTCAACAGGCTATGGCTAATAGCGGTAATGCTTCTCAAATGATTGGTGGACAAAAAGAAGCTATGATGAACGCTGCTAATCTTACTCAACAAGCGGCAAATCAATCAGCCCAGTTAAGAGCTGCTGAAATGGCTACTGCTAGAGGACAGTATGCTAATCAGGCAGCAACTCAAGCTGGTCAAGCAACTCAAAATGCTGGTCTACAATTAGACGCATACGGTAGACAATTAAACTCTGCAAATAATTACAATAGTTCTGGTATGGCTGGGTATGGAGGTGCCACATCAGGAGACGTAGCTGCAGCTGGGCAAACCCAAGGGGCTTATAATCAATACACAGATCAAAAAGCAAAAACTATGGGCGGACTTATAAACGGAGCTGGCAGTGCAATTGCTGCAGCTGCCATGGCAGCACATGGTGGAGTTGTTCCAGGTAAACCAGCTCATCAAGATAGTTATAAAAATGACAAGGTTCCTATTATGACAAGCCCAGGTGAAATAATAATCCCTGTATCTGAGCTTCAATCTAAAAAAAGAGCCGTAAACTTTTTAATGAAAATGATGGAAGGTAATAAAGACGACACTTCTGTCCTCAGTAGAGAAGAACTGTTTAAATTAAAGAAGAGGGCGCATTAATGTCACAGTCCGCAACCTTGGATTCTTCAAGTGTAGTTATTCCAAATAAGACTAAAAAAGCAGTAGACGCAGCTGTTAGTAAGCTTGTGAAAAAATCTGTCGAGAATGCCGTAGACAAGATGAATCAGTCTACCGATGGTATTAAAGCATTACAAGAAGATATGCAGAGAACTAGTGAGACTATAACCCCTCCTAGTAAAAACGTTCAAAAGTCATTAGGTCTTAATGATGAAAATGCAGATAAATTAAAACAAGCTCTGCAAAATAAAAACACAAATGATAAATTTTCTGGTCAAGATGAAAAAACTCAAAAAGCTGCTGAAAATAATAAAATATTTAATAACAAGACATTAAGAAAAATAGCTCCGAATGTTGTTGGAAAATCTGTAGATTTTATATTGGACTCTCCTAATTCAGCTAAATTTAAACAAAATGATAGTTTTCAAAGAACTAGTTTAGATTCTGTTGCAACTCCTATAGCTGATGAAGCTGCTATTGGGATACCAGGGTCTTTAAATGATACTGAAAAAGCACTTATTGAAGCTGCGCGTATTGTTAAAAAAGAAGGTGAACCAGTAGCTAGAGCAGCTACTAAAGCTTCTGTAGACGCTATGAAAAGTTCTTCTGATTATTTGGAGGATTCGTACAATCAGTTAAAAACCAGTGTAACTTACATGAATGATGCTACAACGACTGCTGAAAAGTCTATTAAACAAGCAGCGAAATATTCCAAAATAGACCCGGACAAATATTTAAAAAATCTTGGAGTAGGTGGTAAATTATTAGCGTCTATCGGTATGGTCTTATCTGGAGCTGGTTCTGGTCTATCTGGACAACCTAATTTAGCTGTGGAAGTATTTCAAAGAAACATAGATCGAGATATACAAGCTCAACAAAAGACTTATGAAAACTTGATGGAAAAAGCCGCAAAAGATCAAGGGATGATGATTCAGGCTAAAGATAGAAAATTATTAGCTACAAATGCTTATTTTGCAGCTCAACAGTCTGTTTTAGCAGGTGCACAAGCAGCATTAGAAAATGTTGGTGCACTCACTAAATTTTCCAGTGCAGTAGAAATTGCAAAATCAATAAAGTTTAATCTTCAACAACAAAGTTTAAAAAGCCTAGGAGATTATTCGTCTTTTTACAAGACAGTACATGCTTCTGGTGACGAGAAGAATATGAATCTAATGGGTGTTGGTGCAGCTGCTGTTTCTGATCATCTATTAGGTACTAACTTGGGCTTAGACAATAGAGGTACAAAACAAAGAGTAGTTTCAGCAACCCCTGGTAGTGAGAGTGTATTTGATCCTAACCCTACAGTAATGGAAAACTCATCTCTTCCTCCTCCTCCTCCACTTGTTAACAAAAAAAACAACTTTTACAACTCATACCAAAGTCCTTATTATACACTAGGAAACACTGATTAATTTAGGGGTTTAAATGGACTTTTGTAACAAACAACTAGAATTTGAACAACTAACTTCAGGGTTTCTAAAAGGTATTGTGTACCCTAAAGAATATATAAATCTGATTAGTAATATTTGTAATTTAAAATTCATTGAGACTTCCATTGAATTATCTGAATCTTTAAAAGAAATTCAAAAAAAGATAGTTACAAAAACGGGAATTATTAAAGAATCAAGAGTAAAAAATTATTATCTTGGTAACGACGATGTTTTGCACGAGCTTTTTCAAACCTGTTATCAAAAGGTTTCAGAACAAGAAAAGCTGTATGACCTTGTTATCAAAGAACATATGGAATTACTTTATAGACAAATGGAAAATTCCGTTGAAGATTTATCTGATTTTGAACAGATGTCTAACGCAATACATTCTGCAACGTTAGAAAATGAAGTGTTAAAACAAAGAGATCAAGTGCATTTAGACCTTAGGATTATTAAAACTAGTCTATTTAATATCCTCATGTCGTATGGGTCTGGAGAACCTTTTTCCACAAAAGAAAAATACACACAATACAGTAAAGAGTATCAATTGTTTATAAACAGCATGTTCTACAATTTAACTGAAGTCGTTTCAGATCCTTTATATTCAATGTTGATATATACAGCTTTATCTGAAATAATAAATACTATTCCAAAAAATGAACTTGATATTTATGGAAAAGATAAATTGAAAAACTTGATCTCTGTATTATTGAACCCTCAAGATTATTATTCAAAATGTTCAAGAGAAGAAATAGACAGTCCTCAAGTCGCTCAATCTTTTTATAAAGTATACCCTGAGTACATGGAGATGTTTTTAGACATGTACTTAGACAAGTATGAACAATTTGATCAACAAAAACAGATAAACTTCAGAAAATGTTTTAACCTTGTAGAAAACCAAGGTCAATTAATTTCTATGTGCTCTGCTTCTTTATCAAATCAACCGAAACCAGTGTCAAAATAACAACAACAAGGAGCATCATATGCCAAGTTTAACTAGAGTCTACTCACACAAGTACCCTACCACTGTAATAGATCCTACATCTACTGTTTGGTTTTTTATGGATGTAAGTTCTTTAAGTTTCATATCTTTTTCAGTAGTTGCTAGAAACATTACAACAGCAAGAACAGTATCTAACGATACTGGAGTATCTATTGCAAACGATACACTTAATACTGTTACAGCACATACATATTTTACAGGCATGTCAGTTCAGTTAACTTCAACAGGTACTTTGCCTACCGGTCTTGCCTTGGCAACAACTTATTATGTATACGTAAACACAGATACTACTATCACTTTATTTTCAACTTTGGCTCAAGCATTAGCAGCTACTGAAGATAATTCAGCTGTATCTACCTCACCTGGTAAAATAGATATAACCGCTTTAGGTACACCTGGTTCTACTATTACAATAACTCCTGTTACTGTTTCTGGAGCGACTTATAAACTTCAATGGTCTAATAATTTTGAACCTGTTCCTTATTTTCAATCAGGCCCTTTTTTAGGTGCTGCTGGACCTTTTATTACTGCAGGTAACTTTATTGATGTTGTAGCTGGTGAATCAGCTAGCGTAGTGACAAACACTATTAACTCTACTTCCGCAACTTTAGTGTCTGCAAACAACCCTGGCTATAAATATTGTAGAATTTTATTCTCAATAACTACCGGGTCTGTTCAGATTGAAGTTAGTGGACAAGGAAAATAATGAATAAATACATAGAAGAAATACTTCATAAAATAGCTAGGTTGTTAAGAGCCAGAGTTATTATTTGCATTGCCGGACTGTGGGCCGTAAAAGCTACTCCTTCAGTTGCCGAGTGGATTTCTATAATTTGTGGTTTAGCATTAGGAGTCAGCGGTCTAGAGGAGCTTAGGCATGGAAAGAGTAGCAACAACGACAAGGGAGTTGTTAAACGAGATTCTAACTAGGATGTCTAGAATCGAAACTCAATTGGAACATCAAAAAGAAACCATAGATAGATTACAAACGGCGGTGGCTTCATTTGAAACAATTCGAAGAGAAGTTCACCATCATGCAATCATATTAAAAGCATTAACTTGGGTTACTGGATTAGCTGTTGCTTTTTTTACCACTAAATTTTTAGGCCGAGTCCTAGGCTAAATTCAATTAAAAAAATGGCGGCAAAGATTGGATTTGATACCAATTTATTCACTGTGGTTGTGAATGTTTTCCATTAAACTACTTTGCCTAATGTCATCTTCAGGGGTGAAGAATGTGGTAGGGATATTTGATAGGATATTTATAGGCAGGATGTCAATGGTTGGGAGGTAGTTTAATGTCATCCCGGACAGATACTTAATCAATTTACTTATTCCTAAAAATAAAAAATAAATAAATATAATTATAATTATTTTTTAAATTTAGAGTTAGTATTATTATGAAATTACACACAAGGGTCTGATTCCGCTCTGTAACTACCAGGTAGTTTTATGGTTATTGAATTACCAGTATCTTGTATGGTATAACAAGCGTACGAGCTAAGTTGAGAAGATAAGCATATTCCATTATAACAATATGAAGTCTCATTAGGGTTTAATCTAACTCCAAATACTTTTCCTTCGTAGTTTGATTGTGATTTATCTTGTAATAAAATCTCATACCCGTATACCTTTGAGGTATAAAATAAAAAGGTAAAAAGACAAGTCCTAAATAAAGAAACTAGAGAGCACGACACTGGAGTGTATTTCTTTACAAAAAGTTGTTCTTTGTTTTTTGTTGTTGTTGTTTTTATTTGCATATTTTTTCTCTTTAATATATATATATATATAATGAATATTTTTTAAAATTCTATAATAGATCCCAACGTAAATTTATTTACATACGTGTTTGTTCCTACTGTCAAAAAAATAGGAAAATTCCCTATTCTAGCTCCGAATATAAACTGCATATGTTTATAATCAGGAAACTCAGTAAGTATTGGAATCTGTGCTTCAACAATATAAGAAGGTGAAGGAGTATTTATATGTTCTGAAACGGAAATTTTTTTATCTTCTTCACTTTCAGATACCATATTGCTCTTATCCCGTACGCGCTCAACAGTAACAACACTAGTACCATTTCTATACTTTTTCCTAATAACTCTATCGATCTGAGTATTGTCTTCTTTATAAACATATTTGATAACTTCCTTTGTTTCTGTTACTGTTTTAACTATTTCTTTTGGCCTTAAAGAATTTATATAAAACCAAACAACTATATTTACTACAATAATAATTATAAAGAAAATACTATATTTCATTTATTTCCTCTTCTGTTGAGCCCGTATAGCTGAACTTTTAGAAGTGTAATATCTCAGAGTTACTTTTTTATCATTTTTCATATAAAATAATCGCCATTTATCACTGTAAGGTACGTGTTCTATTTGTAAATCGACGTCTTCTCTTTTTACATCTTTATATTCTTTTCTTCCTAAAGATAGATTATTTATTCTATTATTTGCTGGGTTACCATCTATATGTCTTATATACTCTTTAGGATATTTTCCATAATATAAAAACCAGGCTATTCGATGAGAGAAAAAAAGTGTTGAATTTATTCTGACTCTTGCATAAGAATCTTTTGGTGTATAACCGGCAATATCTCCTATTTTCTTTTTACTGTTAGGAGCTTTTTTCCAAGTTAACATCCCGTTTTCCGGGTTATAGTTTAAATACTCTCTTATTTTATACATAAGTTCCTTTTTCATAGAGCTCCTTTTCTTTGTTCCTTCTATTTATAAGTCCAGCAACCACTTCTCCATTAGACTTGTTCCACAAAGGAAATTTATGGTTTATGCGGTAGCCTTCATAAAATAGTTTGGCGGTGTTGGAAACAATGAATTCTGAAAAACCTATATTGTACACTAGAGAGACAACTGCATCGTATTCTTGTTGTGTTACATTATCTGGAATTTGTTTCTTGTTTAAAGAGTTGTCTATTTTATCAAGGATTCTGTCCACTTCGTGTATTGAAGCGTGTTCGGTTATTTTGTCTGTTTCATTTACAGCTCTTCCAAAGATATACGTTAAACCATGTCCGACTGTCCATCTATCATTTGGAAGTGGTTTATATGCTTTGGATCTGAAACCTTCTTCTTTACAAACAAAATCAAGAAGCTCTTTCGAATGTTTCATTTTCATTAGTTTTTTCCATTTCTATTAATTGTTCAATTAAAGAGTCTAAGCTGTTGACTAGAAAAACAGTTTGACTGCAATGTTTTAATAATACATGCCAAGCTTTTTGTTCGTTTGACACAATTCCAGAATGTGATTTTTTAAATTCGACCCAGATCATTTTATGCTTACTAAAATTAAAGAATATTTTGTCAGGTATACCTTTTGCTGGGTTTTTTGCTAATCTACCATATTTTGTAGGTATTCCGCCTGTGTACAAAGTTACAGGCATCCAACCAAGCTTTTTAAGATAATCGACACATATATCTACAACGGTGTCTTCTGATTGTTTCTTTTTTTTAGCAGTATTAGTTTGATCAAACTTCTTCGACAAAATCATTAGCCCATTCTTCCTTCCCTAGAATGTATTTTTTATATCTTTCCGTAGCTATAAATGCTTTTTTCTTTCCTGATTCAATAAATTTTTGAGAAGTAGGGTGAACCATAATTCTGTATGGGTCATTAGTGTTTACTATTATGAAATAATGTTTTGATGCACCAGTAGCGGTTAAATAAAAATAAGCTTGTAAATCATAATTCCTTTGTAGGGCTTCTTCTCTAAATGCGTTTACATCTGTAGCTTGACCACTGGTTTTTATTTCCACTATTTCATTGTTTTCTGTAATAAAATCTACTTTCCCTTTTAAACCAACTTCATTTATCTCAAATAAAAAAGCTTTTTCAAAAACGCTTCCTTTTAATAAGGAAATTGCCGTTTTGTTATTTAAAAAGTTTTGTTCTATTTTTTCCAGCTTCTCTTGAAAACTACCAGGAGCTATTACACCTTCACTTCCTACCTTTTCAAAGAATTCTTTCTCTTGTTTCAATATTTCTTCTTCATTTTTTTTTATTCGGTTTAAATAATTGAACGCTACGAGATGTTTATTGCCTTGGAGGTAGTGATGTACGCAAGTACCTAATAAAGCTGAAGGAGAGCCTTTAAATGGCTTTTCTTTGTAATGCCAATAAATTGCTGGAGATTCGAGCAGATATTTTATCGAACTAAAAGATTCTCTATCTAATGACCTATAATCCGAGTCCGTAACAAAATTTAGTTCAGTCATATGACCTCACTTTACATTAAATTTATGTAGACTTTTAGTAGGGTTAACTGGAGAAGGGTGTTTTCCTAAATACTCAATTTGAACTTCATCTCCAACTTGTTTCTTTGAAAAGTTTTTTACTTTGTTAAACAAATCGACAGACAATCCTATCTTAACTTTACCAATGTCTCTTCTTCCAGATTTACTTGAAATAGAAACGTTGTCTAAGTACATCAATTCACCATAAGCTGAATCCCAGAAACTTTGTATAACTCCTGTAATTAATTCACCAGGAAGTGCACGGATAGTTCCATATTTTTCTTCATTTTCTACAGCTTTTGGAAGATCCTTTGCTTTGTAATTATCTGGATCAAAAGGTCCAAATTTTAAAAAAGGTGTAAGTTGTTTTGGTTCTTGTTGATTGGAATGAGTTATTTGAATTGGAGAAACTTGAGATGAAACGTGTGAAAATGTAGCCATAATTAATACTCCTTTAAATAGTATTTAGTTGTAAATAAGATTATTTTTATTTAGAGATAAATTCAATAAGGTCGAGGTCTGGAAATTTAGAATTTTTACCGTAAATAGAAACGGTGTAGTATTTACTTGTACCTTCATCAATAACAAATACAGGTTGCTCTAAAGACTCTTTATCACAAATGTGTATAACTCTGACGATAGATCCATTTCTACATTTGTAATAACCCTCAGTTTTTACATACAAAATAGGTTTTTCTCCTAAATATTGTATTAGGTTTAACTCCATATCCCCTTCAATAAATTCACCATTCTTATTGTAGAAAAGAAGTTCATTAGATAATTCATTTACCGCTATAACATCCCCTACACTCCATTGAAAATTATAGTCGATAGGCTTTAAACCTATATAAACTATTTTTACAACTGTACCGTTCATTGTAAGATAATAACCTAGTTTATCTAAAACTTGCATAGTTTTATTTCCTTTAATTTCTGTGTGCCTATAACAATGCATAAGAAATGTCCCCATAGTTTGGCATGAATCTGCTTTCTTCACTCTCCATGTTAGTTTCTATAAATACTTTTTCACATATGTATTTCAGACTACAATCATTGACTCTTACGTAATTGTCAAAGTGTTTTACAGCATCGTGCAAGTATCGTGAATACTCCATATCCCCCATGTTTTTGTCATTTGCCTCCTTACTCTTTAGGTCTACTATTGAATTTAATTTCTCAAGAAATTGTGTAGCTTTATCTTCACTACCAAACACTTTAACGCACCAAGTATCGTCACTCCAAAAACCACTTTTACCTAGAATAACCCACACATACATCATAGTAAAAACTCCTTTAATTTATCCCAATCTTTGGCGCCTTTTTCTTCAATCCAAAGTTCGCCATACTTCACCAATTTAGTATCAATACGTATGTAAGTTTCACCCTCCTTTTCTTTTAATATTTTCTCAGTTGCATATTTCATTATTTCACATAGAGCATCTTCATGTATCTCAGGATGTTTAGTTATGACGTAGATAGCATCATGAAGACTGCATAAAACTTCTAGACCCATTTCCCAGCATAGAACTACGGCGTACCTAGTAATCGAAGCAGCGTTTCCTTGTACTAAATAATTACGTACGCTCGTTGCTACTTCATTGTCTGTAAACAAGACAAATCCATCATTTGTAATTAGTGGAGTGCCTTGTTTATACTCATTAGATATTCTTCTTATCCAATCCCAATAAGTACGATATGTATTTCTATGTGCTTCAATAAGTTCTAAAGTTTTTTCTTTTGAAACGTCTTGCCCGGAATCTAATTTTAATTTTGTCTGGAGTTTGTCAGCCCCCATACCAAATTGAATTCCAAGTACGGTTGATTTACAAAGCATTCTTTCTAATTTATGAGATTCTTTTGTAGCGTTTTCAGGTACAAGTCCAGCTTGTTTTGCAAATGCTAAGTAAACATCTCCTGATTTATACGCGTTGAGAAGATTATTATCCCCAGATAAAAGAGCTGCTACGTAGATTTCTTGTTGGGAAAAGTCAGCGCAAATAATAGTTTCTTCCGGATTTGATGGAGAAACTATAGACCTTAGCCAAGAAGACATGGCAAAAGGAAATGTTTTTGCTTTAGCAGCATTTCTTCCTGTTTGTGTGCCAAAGATACCGTAATATGGCCTAACTCTGTTGTCAGAACCCATTCTGTCAAAGAATCCGTTTTTATTCTCTTTATTGAACCATTTAAGAGAAGACTCAGTTTTATTGTACTTCCAAAGAGCTTCTAAACCTCCCCAGTAACCCCATTCTTCTAAAGTTTCTCTATCTGATTTATATTTTCCTGACTTTTCTGTTTTAGGGAACCCTTCTATCTTTAGACTCTCTACATAAGTTTGATATGCGCTCATGTCTTTATGTTTAGGTATTGGCTTATAATGATGTACTTTTCCATTTTTAAAAACTTTTGGTTCAGGAATTCTTTCAGGAACAAAAAACGGAAAAAATTCATTTACTTGTTTTTCATGCATCTCAAGTATATCTGGAGTTTTTTCTATTAATTTGTTTAGTAGGGAAAGGTTGATAGGAATTCCCAAAGCTTCAGACTTTGCTACAGCTACGGCATATCTCCCTCTAGAAAATTGATCTTTAGTGAAATCTCTCAATCCTTCTTCTTCTAGAAGTTCCCTTATCTTGTAGTATATTGGAATAAGATATTTAGTATCTGACGCACAATAATCCAGTATATAAGGCATATATTTTCTAATCTCATCCAGATTTTTTGATAAGATTAAATCTCGCATGGCATCTTTTTCTTTTGCGTCTAACCTGACACCTAAAAGTTTATAAGCACAATTAATTAAGTTTTTAGGTATTACTGTATGATCCTCGGTGTCTTTTTTTCTTTCTTCTTCTGTTAGGCTCATATCTACAGGAGTACTAAAGGAAATATTACCGTCGCCATCTATATATTCACCATGTTTAAGTTTATTGTTACTATTACATAGCATTATGAATTCTACGTATGAGTCTACCCAATTAAACCTAAGCGGGTCTATACCTAAAGAAATCAAAGATCTAGCCTCAGCAATAGCAGCAAAAGATGTTATTATTGTATCTGTATTTTCATAGCTCAAAATCTTTTTTATAAAAGACTCTTTATCAAAGCTATTTAATAGATTGAATTTAAATACTTCATCTTTTGTAGATATACACGCTGCTACTACATTCATTTCTTTTTCATTTGAATTAAAAAATTCACAATCTAACCCTATTAGTTTCATTCATCTTCCTTATTAAATTTTTTTAATTTATTTTTTTATACAGGAATGTAAGTGATGCAGGAGTCTAATAAATATTTATCGATATATCCTACAAATGATTGAATACTAGTATCTAAATCTAATTCTGTACCAAAATAACCAACTCTAGTAGATTTGTAATCTAAAATGTAACCTTCAAATTTAATTGGCTCTATGCTGTGATATTTTTCTTTAATATATTTAAGATCACACTTAAATGGATTTGACTCGTGACTAAAAACTAAATGTTTAGGTAGTATTTTGATTTCTTTTGCTTCACAGTAAGATTCATACTTAATGTTGATACACCTTTTAAACTCAATAAATCTTAAAGCCCTAGTTTTTACAACAGAATATTTTAGATATATTGTTTTTTTACCTTCTTTTAAGATATCGGAAATACCGTAACAGATTATGTTCACTCAATCTCCTCCGTGTCTTTTTTGTGTTTTAATATGGAAAATATGAGTTCAATGGCTAAGTATATTCTAGAATATGGATAATAATCTTCACAATTCATAGTGCCAAATATTCCTACAACTGTACCTCTTAAAAGAAGAATATCTCCCTTAAAAGGTAAATAAATATTATATTTTTCACCTCCATAGCACTTTGGAAATTCATCTTCATATTCTATATTCGTAATTAATTCAGCCTCAAATGGACTACCTTCATAGTTAAATACTACATCAGAAGGCAAAGATGCAAAGTCAACTTCATTAATTTCACAAAAAGAACGATAACCATCATCAGGATTATCCACATATCTTCTGTATTTATATTCTTTATTGAAACTATTAAATGGTAAATATTTTAAATATGTAACATTTACCAATTCAATATTTCCATCTATTTCCATTTCTTCTTGTGTATTACCTATCCCATAAAAAAGTATTTTCATAAATCATCCTAGTTTCTGATATTTAAAAGACATACGAATATTGTAGTAGAAAAAAGACCCAGCAGAATCTGCCGCTTGCCAACTTTCTATTATATCTTCTCCCACTCCATCGTAAGAATAGGAACTACCACTTTTAAATCCTACAATTAAATATTGTTTTGTAGGGAAATAGGCGGCTTGTTGAATGGTAGAACTAGCTTTTAATTCGAGCTGAGATGAGTAAGAACTACTAACATCATATTTATCTTTTTTCTGATCGTCGTATAATTTTTGAGCTTCAGTTCTTCCGATTGGGCTTTCGTTTCTCTGCTCTTGTTTTGCTGATATTTTATCATATAAATTTTCGTATTTAGATTTTTTAAATCCTTTGTGTAATTCTTCTCGATAATGATTAAGCTTATTGAAATTACCGTCAATGTCCGGTGAAGCCCCAAAATGAATCTGTTCACCCTGAAAAGACGCATGTTTAGCTACGTGGCCTTGTTTTGCATATATCTCTTGAAGCTCATCTATAATTGTTTTATACTCTCTTCGTGCCATTCTATAACCTTCCTTGTTATTTCTTTTTCAATCAATTCCTTAATTTCATTATGTGCAAGTATGTAACTATCAGGTAATATCATATCACCATATCTAAACGGATTTAACTTAATCAATTCAATTGCCTTTTCTAATCCTTTTATATATTCTCTTTTTATTTTAAAATCTAACATGTATATTAAGTAATCTTTTTTATGTTTATTGTATTCTGGATTTGGAATTGAATACGGTGGTTTAGAAGGTTTATTTATTTCTACATCATTAGAATCAAACCAATCTACACTACGATTTTTAGGTAGTCCATCTAAAAAATATATTTCTTGTATTAATAATTCAGGGTCAATCCAATCTGGGTCTACAGGCATTTTTTTAATCCTTCTTTAATCATTCTTTAATCATTCTTTAACTCTAAATATTCTTCAGGAATATCTACAAATTTTTTCTCAGTTGGAAATGGGCAAGATACAATAAAGACATTGATTAGATGACTTGATTGAAATTTCCTTATAACGCCTTCACATCCTTTACCTGCACCTTGGGTTACTTTTACGTAATCACTCACATGGAACTTACTTGGAGTAAATAAGAAAGCAAAAGAAAACATAACCCCTAAACAAAAACCACCTAAAAAAGTTAGTAAAGTTCTATATTTAACTCTAAAACTTTCATTTGGTAACTCATTCATTTTCAATCTCCTTTAATTCTTTATTGCATTTTACAATGCATTCTTTTAATCTATTAACATATTGTTGTTTTGTCTCTGTGTCTTCTTTAAAGTATGAATCATCCCAAATCGGGTTAATTAACATCCTTTTATACATATCTATCGTTTCTGTGATAGTTTTTTTCCATTCACTTAATTCAAATGCGGATTCCATTTTTAATAACTTCTCCTATTTTTTAAGTACAGATATCTTTTTTATATTCTTTTTTAATTTTCTTATTCTCATGCATAGAGTAATTTGTGATATTAGTTTAATTATTAAGAATATTAAGATTATTCCTAAAATACCCATTACTATATAAAAGATTAAAGCGTCGAATTCCATTTCTTGTTTCTTCCTTTTTTTATTAATTTCCAGTTGGTCCTGGAAACGGTCCTTTATAATCTTTGTCTACATTTGGATTTTTAAAATCTTTATTTAAACAAGGTTCTTTAAAATGATTTTCAGCTTCTTCTTTAGATTTACTGTAGCTTAAATCCACCATTTCTATACCTAATTCACTTGAATCAGGAAGCTTAAAGAATTCAAATTCATTGTTTAATTTTGTTAAGAAAAATCCTCCTGGTGTATCAGGTGGGATTCCTTTTTTTAAGGATAAATCTTTTTTATACTCATATTCTAATTTCAGTTTTCTGTGATTTATTTCAGGGCTTTTAAATTTTATTGTAGACATTGTATCTCCTTATTAAGTTGGACCTGGGAAAGGGCCTTTGAATCCTTTGTTTTTATCGTCATCAGGGTTAGGACCTGCAAAAGGTCCATGAAAGTCTTTTCTTCTTTCATATGGGTTGTTGTGATTATAAAGCTCTATATTAACAAAAGTTTCTACTTCTTTCTTAGGATTACTGTCTGAACTTAAGAATAAAGAAGATACTTCATCCCCAGCTGCAAAAAGTAAATCTTTGTATTTAATCTTTTGATTTTCCAAAAGTTTTTTTCTAAATACTTCAAACTTTTTATCATCTTTTTTAGGTATATTTATAGGTTTAGATTGAACTGGTCTTTTTAAAACTTGTGACATTTTGTTCCTTTCATTTGTTTATTTCTAAATTAAAATTATCTAACTCATCATCATTGTCCGCGATACCTAAAAATAAACTACTATCACTAGACTGTTTCTTATCTTCTTTTTTTACAAGAGGTTTATCAATTTTGTGAGCATACTTAGTTGTCGGACTCGATTCACCAAATAAACTTTTTAAATCTTTCTTCTTGTCTTTCGGTAAACTTAATTTAAGTTTTAAAACAGGACTTTTAACAGAAATTGAGCTCATGAATCACCCTTTTTTATTTATTTTCTTTTGCCATTTTTAATTTTAAATATCTTTTTAATCTAGGTCTTAAAATTACATAGGCATGTATTCCAATAAATAAACTTACAAATAAAACTAACGCCATTGTTGTAATCACAAAGAATCTTAAAACTTCAAAGAAAAACATCATACAACCTCCACAAAATACGGTAATTTTTTTTTTAAAATTAGTTTTATACCTACTTTACATATTTCCCCTATTTTAGAAGAATCATATTCTAATTGACTTGCTAAGTGTTCAGCAGTTTGTACATCTTCTGATGCGTAGTCAAGAAAATCTCCATCCTCATCAATCAAAGCATAGACGTAACTCATATAAACCTCACCATGTTAATTTTTTAATTTTCTTTTCACATTCCCGTAGATAGTAATAATTAGCACCTTTCCAATTATAATAAAAAGTAGGTTTTGAATCAGATTCCTTTTTCTTTTTAATTCTCTCTACGTTAAGTA
>Ga0315900_10001667_pt1 | contig 35311 bp, 61 predicted proteins | sample LakEriMetagenome_FD_203521 | JGI IMG/M metagenome (GOLD analysis project Ga0315900, IMG submission 203521) | Freshwater fungal communities from buoy surface, Lake Erie, Ohio, United States - Buoy 12 MA114 | ecosystem: Environmental > Aquatic > Freshwater > Lake > Lake biofilm | place: USA: Lake...
AACATATTGAGCAACTATAGTATATGTTCCTGAATTTATCCATTGAACCACTATTGTATTGTCGAGTTGAAGTTGATATTCTACCTCAGGATATATAGACCAAACATTATCGTATCCCGGTATTGATTCTATCCAATATTTTTTATAGATAGGAGAGGTATCACACAAGCTAATTATTTGAGGCTGTGCTTTAATTAATAAAACATTTAAAACAAAAATATATAAAAATATGATTATTGTTTTATTTAACATTTTTAGTTAGTAAAAATAGTTGGTGGGGGTGGTGGAGGAGTAATAGTAATTGAACCATTTCCCGTCATTGGGCATCCATTTGCATCAGTGGAAGTGAAAGTAATTGGATATACTCCTGGGGCTAAACCAGTTGCATCAAATGTATTTCCTGTTACTCCTGTTCCACTAAATATAGGGGATGTACCTAATGGGGTAGAAGTTAAAGTAATTGTTCCATTACCAACACATATTGCATCTGTAATAACCAATGGTATAGTTGGAGGCAATACATTTATAGTTGCTTGTGAGGTTGATGAACATATTCCCACTGTTTCTGTAATTGTAATAATGTATACCCCAGGTGTAGTCCATGTTACTTGGATTTGATCTCCATTAGAAATAGAGGTAAATGGAATAGCAGGAGCAATTGTAAATGAATATGTAGCTAATGGATCTATTACTTGATCTCCATATACTTGAACATCATTTATACAGTTAGAAGTATTATTAGCAGGGTTTGGTGTTGGGACTTGAGCCGATAATATTAAAGTAATTAATATTAAAATCAATGTAAAGATGTATTTTTTCATAAAATTTAGTTAGTAAAGACTGAGGTTGTTATTCCGTTTGTAATTGTTATTGTTTTGTTTATTGTTATTGTAAAACAGGTTTCTATTATTTGTAAAGTAACAATATAAGTTCCTGGTGATAAATATGTGTGAGATGGATTTGGATTAGAAGAGATATTTCCATCTCCAAAATTCCATAAGTAAGTATAAGTTGTTGAATTAGAGCAATTAGTTATATTAGGAGGAACACTAAATAAAGCAGTAGTACAATTTATTGTTGGATTTGAAAGTACAAATTGTGGAGTAGAATAGTAGGATGCAAAGTTAGGTAAACCCATTCTTCCTGCTCTTCCTGCTAATGAAACGGATAAATCGGAAAAACCACAACCCACACCAACAATATTTGGGTTGTTTATTACTGATAAGCTTGTTTGATTTCTAGCAACATATATTTTTCTATCAGGTCCTATTTGAAGCGATCCAATAAATGGTCCATTGTTTGAAACAACGTATCTAGAGACGGGTGTTGAACATAGATTAAACTGTAGTAGCAATCCTTGGTTTGTAGAGGCATATAATAATTTATTATCAGGAGAAAATTCACATCCATATAAACCAACATCTGTTGCTAAAGTAATAGCATTAGAAACAACGCCTGTGGAATTATTAAAATCATATATTTGTAATCTATTAATTCCACCTCCAGTAAAACCATAATAACATGCGGCTAGTTTTTTTCCATCTGAACTTGCTTTTAATTGACCATAAGCACTTTGAACAATACCTGTTGGGACAATGCCTGCTGATGACCATATTTGTGTGGTTCCTACTCCTAAACTATTTACAGACCATACTCTAAATACATTTGAATTCCAGTCATGAGATACTACCCAAATATCTACATTGTTGCAATGTCTAATTGCACATAGTTTTTCACAAGAGGGAGCATATAAAAAAGTGTTTTTAATAGTAACTGCTCCAAATCCTGCACTTAAATTCATGTCTACTATTGAATAACATATTCCATTTGAACCAGCATCAATAGTGGAAGTAAAAATATAATATATGTTTGTTGAACCTGGTTTTTGAACAATAATGGCGGATTGTGTAGAAGAAGCATGTCCAAACAATCCTGTTCCATTAGTCATTACATTATGGATTCTGTTGTAAACTGTAACTCCATCTGTATAAAAAAGTAAATTTCCTGAATTATCTGATATAGTGGCTACCCCTTCTGTTGTAATTAAAGCACCATTTGTTAAAGCAATAGGGATACCACTATTGAAAGTAATGCCAGCATTAACTCCAAAATACCAATTTGTTGTTGGGCCTGGTATTTGGCAATATAGTTTGGTAGTAAATAAAGCTAATAATATAATTTTATACAAGTCTAGTTGCTATGTTTTTAATTATTATTTCTTCTTCTGTGGTTAATTGAATTTGAGCATCTGCTATTTTAAATAAAAATTTATCTATTTCAGTTATATTTTCAGTTAAATCTTTATATATTAGATGTCCATCTTCTCTTAAATACTCGATTATATTTTTAATATCTTCATCATCACAATTATCAAGAAAATCATTAATATCTAGATTTACTTGGACAGTATCATCAATATCTACGTTAATGTAAGGCATAATTTTTATTTTTTAATTTATTTATTAATCCCACCAGTGGTTTATTTTATTATTTAGTATTTTAAATAACAATGATTGAGCACGCTGTTCATTTTCTCTACCTACAAGTAAACATAATCTATGTTTATCCTCTTCCAATTCAGGATCTTTTTTTAATAATTTTTTAACTTGTAAAGGATACATAGATAAATACACATCATAATTTTCCCAAACTGTTGTTGTTTCTAATGTAGAAAAATTTTCATCTTTAACTGGAATAAATTCATGATTAACTTCATGATAATCAAAATATTCACATCCGTAGTAATCATCTTTAATTCGCTGAATTAAATTTAAACAAATTGTAATATAGTAGTTTGTTTCAGGAATACCTGTATGTCTATTTGCTTTAACTAAGTAATTACGTTGTTGTAATAACTTAAATTCAAGTATATCATAGATATAACGATGGTCCCAGTCTTTGTTTTTATAAATTGTAGGAATCCAAATAATAATATTTCGAATACCTTCTATAAATCTATTAAACCAAATAGGTGTATATGAACGCCATGTTTTTCTATCCCAGGCGCTATCATTTGGGATTTGTAATGGTTGATATTGTTTCATAGTTTATATTTAATTATACTTTTTCTAATTTTAGTTGGTGTTGTTCTTACCCATTTCATTATTGGTTTAGGAATTTCATCAATCTCCATTTTCCTAACTAATATATCCTCTAATATATTTTCATAAATATAGTTTCTTCCTGTAGATTCATATTCCTCATTTTTTATATTGAATTTTTCAAATGCGGTTTTAATTGCCCACATTTCCGCTTTGTATTCAGCTATATGTCCATATATGTGGTTTCCCATTACTAGATGTCCTATTTCATGTAATGATAATAGCAATGAATAACTACATTCAGGGACAGGTATGTATACTCTTCTTGAATTAAAATAAGCCCAGTATGTTTCGTTTTCATCATATTTTCCCCATTTATGTACTCTGATTTTATGTTTTTTTAATTCATCCTTAATAAACGTTTCATATTCTACCATATTTTTTGTTTGTTGATGAGTTTCTTGTGTCTATTTCGTTAATAAACAGTAATCCTATTTTGTATATTTGGTTGTCTTTTACTTTTTGGTTTGTGCCATAATAATAAATTGGACCAATGTATTCCTCATATTCTTGTTTTTTTAAAATACGGCGTGGTCGGGAGGATGATCTAAACTCACGAGGTGTAACTCGATACCATTCCTCATTAGGTAATTGTACCTCACAACAGTTTGCTGTATTAAAATCATAGATTAATTTTTCTGTTTGTCCTTCTTTCTCACTCATAATTCTTAAATATACAAAAATTTATAATGTATTCCTAATCTATGAATTCTTGTTCTAAATCCATCTTTGAATATCTCTTTAATGTTTGGAATTTTTCCTGGCCTTTAAGTGGTTTAGCATCCTCAATATTGTTTGAGAAATTAGGCCAACCATTAATTAAACCAATAAAAACATGGGCGTGTTGATTGAACACAATGTATTGAGGTTCTTCAACCTCCCAATCTAGCATTTTATGTTTTTTACTCATAACTAATTACATTTCCAATTTTCCTCATAGTCGGGATAGGTAGGCCAAACATAGTTTTCCATTGCAATCCAGAAGCGTTCGTGCCAGGTTTCCTTTTTAACACCTTCCATTAGTGTTTTGTCGTCTGTAATTCCGTCCTCTAAATGTGCTTTAGCCAAACATAAGATACCCCATTCCAATAGTTCAGATAGTTGTTCTACTTTTTCTGGATTGTTTTCTTTAATTAGTTCTTTTGCTTTTAACCACAGTGTGGTCATTTGTCCTGTTTTTTTCATAACTTATTTATTTTTCTTTTCAATTAAACCTAATGCACAAGCACGTTGATATGCTACCCATTTACCTGTATTTGGATTTAGGTATTTGCGTTTTGAGATAGGAAGTTTTTCTTCCTCCTCCTCTAACGAGACATAATTAGTTGGATAGTGAATATCTACCGATATAGGGCCTCTTTTAAATTTATTTAGATCATAGGTCCAAACTTGTTTTACTTTTTCTGGGGAGATATATTCTCTAGTAAATTTAGTGGATTGTTCCTCTGGTTTGGTTTCTATTGGTCTACCTCTTTTACTCATAACCTTTAATTTTTATTTAATATACAAAAGAGAGCTTGGTAACCCAAGCCCTCAATTTAAATTTTAATCTCCTGTGTATCCACCGGATCCTTTCTCTGCATAGTATGAAGAAAGATCTGGTTGTTTGGATTGGGTAGATGGAGGTGGATTGCGTTTCATAGCTGTTGCGTATCCTAATGTCCATTCTTTTGCTTTTTTACTGCGCTCAGCAAATGTATCGGTTCTTTGTGATCTACCAGTAAAATTTTCGGGTTCAGTATATGGGTTTTTTGTTTGTTTACCCGATTTTAGATCAGCCTCGTATGCTCTTCTTCCTTGAAACCATTCTTCTGATTGTTGGGTATTTCTCCCACTAGCACTTGGTTCAACACCTGCTCTTTTCATAGCAGCGTCAAATCCTTGTTGGACAGGATCAATTTCGCTTAGAACGTTTTGGATTTCCTCTTTGATAAGTTGTTGTAGTTCAGATTTTTTCATGGGTTTAATTATAATTGTATTCCAAAATTAAATAATACTAATTTATATAGTTTCGAAGAAATATCGACATTAATTTCGAGTAATGTTAAAGATGCTATACGAACTACGATTCTAATTTTATCGTGTTGTTTATTGAATGATTTCCAAGAATTTGTAAATTTCATAGTAACAAATATTTTATTATAAATATGTGTAGTCTCCTAAGAGACTACTTTTTTTGGACGTCCGCGTCTTCCATTGCTTAGTAAAGCACGTTCTGCTTTTTCAGCTTCTTTCAATGCTTTAAGTGCAGGGTCCATTGGTTTGCGTCCACGCGTTCCACCAGTTGGTACATACACTGCTTGCGTTTTTAATTCGCTTGGGTCTTTACGTGGACGTCCCCGTCTACCTTTTACACCTGTAGTTACTTTTTCTTTAACAATGTTTTGTGCTTTAGAAAAATAATTCATCATTCTATAATGAAATGGATGCATTACTAATTGATCTAATTCATAGTTAAACACACTACCCTCAGGACCATACACTTCAAAACCACCATTAGGAAATGTTCTTTTATCTCCTGGTTGGTATACTGCTTTTAATGTGAAATGAATTGATGGGTCTTCAAAGTACGTTACTGGTAATACACGACCACCAATGATGTATTTGGTAAATTTTTCTTCAACATCCACGAAACGTTTGCGTGGTGGGAAGATTTCTGTATTTTCTATTACGTTCATAACCTTTTGTTTTTTAAGTTGATTAAATATAAGAAAAGAGGACTTGTATTCCTAGTCCTCTATTTTTTCTTCATTGCTTGCAGAGCCTTAAAATCCGCAGCCGTGATTTTCCCTTTTGGTTCAGCCACGTCTAGTTTCTTTTGTCCGCCTTTAAGTTTTTCTGCTACGACTCTTTTAGATGTGAGGAAATTTTTAACCTCTTCAACATCGTCTTTTGATGTTGCAATATGGTCGTTAGCCCAGTCGTGTCCATCAGATAAAATTATATCCACCATTGATGGGTCAAGTGATAACATTTCATCTACAGCATCTTTAATTGTCTTAAGGTTTTGGAAAAACATGTAGTTGTCTTTGTTTTCGGAAATAGATTTCTTAAGTTTTTCAGCTGTTTTCTTTACACTTTTTTCTTGTTTTTTAGTAAAGTCAGTTGGCTTAGCTCCTTTTGGGGTGCGTGGTGAACCGTATTTCTCGATATTTGCTGCTAGAGCGAATGGTAAACCAGATTTATCTTTTTTAACCTCAGCTAATATTTCCTCTTTGATAAGTTGTTGTAGTTCAGATTTTTTCATTTTAATTTTCTTTTGTAATTTTAACTATCTCGTTTGGTTTGATATCTAAAACATAACAACCATAAAAACTGAGATTTTTATTTTTCAAATCAATTAATCCAGAAACATCTTGTAATGTTGGGTTTTGTTTAGAATCAACTATTTCATCAAATTTCTCAAAATCTTCTACACCAAATTCTTCAGGATCGTAATCATCTAAATCAATAAAGATTTCATTTAATGGTTTTTTAAACTTAACATTAATGTAAGATATATCTTCCCCTCTATCACTCATAGTATCTATCATTTCAAATTTTACTCTTTGAACTGGGATAGCTGGTTTACCTGAGGATTTAAAATTTTGTTGGTTGGCTTTTAAACCATTTTTAAATTCAGGTTTCCATACCGTATATCCTGTATCTCCTCCCCTTTCAAAATCATCTTGGGATTGAAGAAAAGAAGTATTTAATTCAATTGATGGGGTACTAGATAGTGCTTTTTCAATTTCCTCCTTAATGATCTGTTTCAGTTCAGATTTTTTCATTTTATTTGCTTATTTTAGCATCAACCCATTCTTGCCACGTTAGTCCACCAGGAATCATACCGTATGTTCTGTTATGGATTGCATCGTATTGTTTTAGTGCTTTTTTTAACATGTTAACATCAACACCATACGTTGGTGCAATAGAGAATAAATATTCTTCTTGTTTTTTTAAACTTGGATATTTGGCATCCTTTCTTGTAGAAGTTCTATTAGATTTAGCCCATGTAAGTAAATCCTCCCACATATCTTTATAAACTAAATCTGAATAGTCTTCACTATTTTCTATTTCTGTTAGTGCTTTAGTGATTTCCTCCTTAATGATTTGTTTCAATTCCGATTTTTTCATTTTCCTTGAGCGTTATACAATTTTTTATAATTTTTGCTTGATTTTAGAGAACTGGTTTTTTTCTTGCTATGTACACCAGGACGTTTAATTTTTGTTTTGCTTAATAGTTTTGAAGAGGATTCTTTTGTCTTTGCCATTTTATAATAAATATGGCGAGCTATTTACTCTTACTTAACTGTGCAATTGCATCATTTATCTTAACGCATTCTTCAAACATTTCATGTTTTTCAAAATATGTTAAGTTTTGTTTTAAAGTATCCGCAAAATTAACTTTTTCAAGCGTTATATCAAATATAGTATTTTCCTCAATACATTTTACAGAAAGCATATGAACATTCTTTTTACGCGTTTTTAAGTTCCCTAAAATTGAATCTACTACCGCTTTAGATATACTAAAGTCCTTTTTATCAACCATTTCCTGAAATTCCTCAAGTGTGTTTACTTTAAATATTGTTGGTTTCATATTTTTAAAATAGTTTTAGGAAATCGTTATTAATATTTTTTTCTTTTAGTTTTTGCATTTTTTCATCTTGCTTCAACATTTGGGAAGCAAGTTTTTCTAAATGTTTGGCTTTTTGTGCTTCATAGTCTTTAACTAAAGAGTCATGTTTTTTATGCTTAGCCATTTTTATTTATTTATTAGGTAAATATCTCTTCCTAGAGGTTTAATTTCAATATTTGGATGTCTTTCTTTACATACCTCGGCACATTTCATAAATATTTTATATCTATAATCATTTAAAGGATGAAGTTTCACAATTGAAGGTTTTTCATTTAGAAGATATTCAGGAAGAACCTCATCTAATAGTATTTTACATATTGTATCTGAACGATGCTCATCTGAACCACCCTGAAATGATGTGGGATCTAGGTAGTCTTTATTAGTATCATAATCAAATATCTTTACTTCTTTCCCCTTGGTATTTTGCATTATGTAATAAGATTCAAATTCTTTAACATTTGGGAGGAATTGAACCTCAAGTGTATTTCCAAATCTATCATTGAATCTCCAAACATTTGGTTTTATCTCATTGTATTTATATGAAAAATCAGGATCTGCTAATTCTTGAAATGAAGAAACCTCCTCAGATATTAATATCATATCTGGTCTTTTTATCAAATCGTCCAATATGATTTCGTCTAATATCTCTTTCAATTTAATCATTTTTGTTTATAAATATTTCAAATTCTTGAAATAAACTCACTTCCATCATCTGGTTTTGGAGGCTGAAACAATCCTAGTTTCTCTAGTTGTTTTAGTTGATAATCATCTAATTGAAAATCTATCTCGTCACTAGTTCCACGTGTTGGAGTGTGTGTTTCTAATTGTTTAATATCTTGATTGTTAAAGATATTTCCAATGTTTAGAAAATAACAATTATAACATAAAAAACGAACATTTCCAAAATTGTAGTGGTTAGAGTTATTGTCTCTAAAATTCAATATAAGTGGTATTTTATAATCTCTTACTCTGCGTTCTTGAAATCCACACATATCACATTCCTCTTTTAAAAGTCCAGCATCAACCATTTTATCTTTAATTTCTCCTGGTTTGAAGTGGTTTACTGATATTCTACCTTCAATGACATCTAGTATATCCCATTTACTTTTACGTCCACGTACTCCACCTAAGAATTTAGGAATACCTACTCCTCGTTGGTTCAAGTGCACTTCAAACAACGATCTACCACCTTCAAATTCATGGTAGCGTTTAGCCCACGTTTTGTAGTGAATGTATGAACAGTTTAGGTAACGTGCTGCGGCACGATTCGATTTCGTGTTGCGCATCGCCAACAATATTTGTTCTTTGGTTAAATCTTTTCTCTTACCCATTATTCTGCAATTGGGGTTGTATCTGTTGCTTCTTCACTTGCATCCTCATCGGGATGTGAGATAGAGTCTTTACGTTTACCATGGATTTTAAATTCCATTTCCTGGATTTTATTAAATTCTTCTCTATCCATAATAACAGTTTCGTTATAGGTATGGTCTCCCTCACCTTTAGTAACTGTAATTGCTGCTTTTTTACCAGTGGTTGAACAAGCAACACATCTGATTGCGTTTGGGAGTATCTCCAAACGTTTTGGATGAATTGGTTCTCCACACCCTATACATAACTTATTCATTTTCATCTTTATCTTTTTGTTCTTCTACTTTAACTAAAAAATTCCACAACTCAAGTGGTGTGGTAATAAATACCTCTTCTTCTTCTTTTCCAACATGTTGTACTATAAGTGGATGGACATTTTCCTCTTCATCTTTTCTCCCAAACACATACCATAATATAATTTCTGTTTTCCAATATCCATATTTGATTAATAGGAGATTTTCAATAATTTGATAATAGCTTTCCTCATACTCTAGAGTATTTAATCCAAACGTTCCATAAAGCTTATTAGAACGATCCCAACAATGATCCATCGTTCCAATTGACTCAACAAATAAATCTGATTCAGAGATTTCTTTTGATTTTTTGGTACGTTTGATTAGTTTTAATCGTTTCCCAAAATTATTCAGATTTAATTTCATATATTTTCAAAAATTCATATGGGTTCATTTGTTTACGTTCTGCGAAGTATTCGAGAGCCGTATCGTAATCTATTGCTACTATTCTATCTATTGGCTCTTTAGTTGAATCAACTTTTGAGTAATAAAAATATCGTATAAAGTTTAACATATTCTTTTTTATTTAAATATACAATTAAAGATTTTGAAATCCTAATTTTTAAATTGTTTCAAATTCAATTTCTATAGTTGAAAGACCCCAATCTTCATCATTTTCTGATTGTTGGAAGTATTCTACCCATTTTCCGGCATCATTATATGCTTTAGTATCACCAGTATATGCTCCTTTATGATTAGGATCTGATACTCTAGTACCATCTTCTTTAGTATAATATGCTCCATGTTCCATATGGAATAGAGGTGGATTATATAGGGCTTGTAAATTGAATTTATTTAATACCGCTTTTTTCTGGATATTGGTATCTATAAAGCAAGCGTATGTCATTGATTCTTCAAATCCTTTTATAGTATTCCATACATCTTTATGAGCTAATTGAAAATCTCCACAGCAGTTAATTAAACTATAATGGTCATTAGGAGTTACCATAGCTGGAAAATGCCTTTCAGGTATAGTAAGATATAATTCATCTTGAAGGGATTTCCAATCTTTGTGACCATATTTGTATACTAATTCCTTTGGTGCTTCACGTCTTGAAATAGTATAAAAAGTTTTAGAATCTAACTTTTCTATAGTTTTAATTAAATCTTCACGTTTTGGAGGAATAATATCTATATTAGTTGATACTACCCAATCACAATCACTTCTTCTAATTCCTATATTTCTACTTAATCCCTCATTACATTGTTGAGCTCTAGGATCAACAATAATTTGGGAAACAATTTCTGGGGGAATTATAAAGTGTTTGATTTTACCTGTTTTAGGTAATTCATCTTTAATTTCCCATAAGAAAGATCCTGAGGGAGAGTTCCAGTCAATATAAGTTACTTCATCAAAAGTATCTAACATTGATTTAAAATGGATAATTCCTCTTTCAAAATCTTTATATCCGTCATTTCTATTTACTACTACTACTCCTATTTTCATAATATTTAATTGTTTCTATTAATCCTTCTTTTAATGAAGTAAAATTATAATCTTGTAAATGAGTATTGATTAATTTTTTATTTGGAGAACCAACAAAAGCAGTAGTATCCCATTCTATTAAATTAGAATCATATCCTACAACATCACAAATTATTTGAGCATATTCTTTAATTGAATGACTTTTACCTGAGGATAAATTAACTGTATGTTTATTCCAAGACATTGATTTAATAATAATATCAACTGCATCATTGATATAAATTAACTCGCGAGTTTGGTCTCCAGTACCCCAAAGTATTACTTTATCTCCTCCGTTTTTAGCATTTACTATTTTTCTAATTAAATCAAATATAAAATGTTTATCATCTAAATCATATTCAGGTCCATAAAATACAGATGGAATCAAATAAGAGTATTCCATATTATATTCTTTTTTTAGTGATTGTAAACCAACTAATAAATTACGCTTTATTGCTCCATAAGCTTCATATCCTGGTTCAGTCTCACCTTTTAAATAATTGTCTTCAGTTTTAACATTATTTTTATCGTATCCACATGACGATCCAAATGTAATCATTTTAGCTTGTGGTTGATACTCTTTCCAATACTTTAATATTGTATTATTAATATCTGAATTGATTAGGTATTGTTCCCCGGGATGATTTTGGCAGTATCCACCTGCTGCTGTTTTGACAGCTAGGTGGATAATATAATCAAATTTCTCTTTATAGTCCCAAATTGAATTAAAATTTTTAGAATTTAATTCTACAATATTATCATTTTGGGTTTTTAAAGTTTTAGATAAATGTTTACCAACAAAACCGGTTGCTCCAGTTATTAATATATTATTCATTTACTTCTTTTCTAAGTAAGACATGAAATGAACCTGCATCACCTCTTACAACGTGTTCAAATGGGTATTTATATAAAACAAGATTAGTTCCTTCTAAAAACTTTGAAAAATTCTTATACCAGTCTACTTCTGAGAATACGGCTTGGTGTAAAACATGACCATCAATAATTTCTACATTTGTTGAGATTGACCCTACAAAAACACCATGATTTTCTAGGTGATTAGAAATATTAGTAAAAAACATATTTAAGGTATCAGGATGAATATGTTCAATAACCTCCCAAGCTGTTATCATATTACACTTATATTGTTCATCATTTAGAAGTACAGTATATGGTTTAGATGCATCGCAAGTGAATAGCATTTTATCATGATATTCGGGCCAATTAGCTCTTTGATGTTTAACACTATAATCGCTTCCCTCTAATCCAACAGCTATATTTCCTTTTTTATAGAAATCTACAGCTAATTGTCCTCCTGAACAACCTAGGTCCATAAATTTAATTTTATCTAAATCGTAATTTGATTTAAAAAAATCTTGAACTTCCTGAATAAAGGAAGGGTTGGTTGAATTATCTCTCATAGTACCCCAAGGCATTAAATGATCTGGTGATTCATATGCTATTGGGAAATCGGTTTTTAGTTTTAGGTTTTCCATTTTTATAGATTTGTAAAGTTTTTATTATTATATTTTTTAATTAATTGATATCCCTTAATTAATTCTTGAATTCCATCTTCTAAACTAAATTCAGGTTTCCATCCTTTAGATTCTAATTTTTCATTTGAAACCATATAGTTTCTTTGATCAAAATCTTGTTTGAAGTTATTTTCAACAATAACCAAATCAGGAACATATTTTTGGATAGTCTGAACTAATTCTAATTTAGTACAGTTAGCTGAGGTTAAACCTACATTAAAAGCATTATTGTTACATGTTTTATAGTTTTCAATCATGAAAAGAAATGTATTAGCTACGTCTCTAATGTGGATATAATTGCGAATAAAATGACTTTCAAACAATACCAAATAACCATCGGTTAACGCTTTATATACAAAATCATTAACTAGTAAATCCATTCTCATTCTATAAGACATACCAAATACTGTTGCTAATCTTAATACGATACCATTACCTGAATCTAATACTGCTTTTTCAGCATCACATTTTGTTTCAGCATATAACGAAAGTGGTTTAAATGGACTATCCTCAGTAATAATTTCAGTTGATGAACCATATTGGCTATTAGTGTTTGGAATAATCAACTTTTGTTCCTTAGTCATCCATTCAGTAATATTTTTAACTTGCTCATAATTAACCTTTACTGTTAATTCAGGTTGAGCTTTACAAGCTGGCATCCCTACTATAGCTGCTAAAGGAATAATAATATCATGTGATTCAACTAATGGTTTTAGAGTTGATTCAATAGTAACATCTCCTAAAATAAAATTAAAATTTTTATTATAGCTGAATGGAGATACTGATACTTGTTTGTAGGTTAAATTATCTAAAACTGTTACTTGGTATCCTTTATTTAATAATACCTCTGTTAAAACTGAGCCTAAGTAACCTGCTCCTCCTGTGATTAGAACTTTTTTCATATTAATTTAGCATTTTTATCTCTTGAAGATAATATAGGATTTTCAATAGGCCAAGGAATATCAATCTTAGGATCATTCCATTTTACAGTAAATTGAGCATTTACCCCGGTATACAATGTAGATTGTTTATAAGAAAAAACTCCAATTTCACTCATTACCAAATGACCATTAGCAAATCCAGGTGGGATAAGAATTTGAGACCTGTTTTTATCAGTAATAGAAAACATATCATATTGAAGATAAGTTTTGCTATCTGGTCTCATATCTACTACTACCTGTAGTAAAGAACCATAAATGCATTGAACTAATTTCCAAGTTTCAAAATCACCATGTAGTCCTCTTAATGTATGTTTATTTGATACACTGACATCATCCTGTTTAAACTCAATATTACCTTTATTGAATACTTTATAGTTCTCAACATTCCATGTTTCAATATATTCACCTCTAAAATCATAGAATACATCTGGCTGAATAATAGCTATTTCAGATAATTTTTCGCTAAATTTATATTTCATATTTTAATTTGTTTTTATTTATTTTTGCTGTTCCTTTTTTCTGTACTACTTGACTAGCGCAATCATTTGCTAATTTAATTGCTATATCTATATCTTTCGTTTTAATATAACCATACGCTAATCCTGCTAAAAAAGTATCACCTGCTCCGCTTGTATCTCTAACATCAACTTCATCTACAATATATGTATTTTCTTTGTATGTAGCCCCTTTAGAACCTAAAGTTATTATAAGTTTTTCTTCTAAAATTGGTGTTATAGATAATTTAGTCTTATTATACTCAATATCATTTATTTTTATAAATGTGATATTATCAGCAAACGAACCTAATTGTTTTTTGGTATCTAAAAACGTTAAAGGATGTTGTTTAGAAATATAATCAATATCTTCCTCTACTAAGAATCCTTTACAATAATCACTAATTATAATAGCATCATACTGATTCCAGTCTATATTACCAAACAAACATCTATTTATTTTATCTTCTCCTTCATCTATTCTAATGAACATGTGATTTGTTCTTTCATGAACATATCTTATTTTTTTAATCTTTTCAATGTTTGATAGTATGTCTACCTCAGCTCCTAATGATCTAATATTATCAGCAACATTGCCTGCCATACCCATAGATTTAATTTTTTTAACAGGGTTTAATACAGGAACCGGAGCATCAGGACAGAATCTTTCTGATGAGCAATATATATAATGATCTTCGCAGCTATCTCCTATAATTAATACTTTCATAGATCATTTAATTTTATTAATTCATCTAAAAATTCTTCTACTCTAGGAAAGAAAAAACCATATTTCTGAACTGCTTCATAGTTATTTTCTATAGCTTCTAATCTACTATAGTAATCTTCTGGGGTTAGATTATTTAGTATTTCAACTAATTCATCTTCATTATCAAATCGAATTATTCCTTTTTCATCATATCCAAACTCTGATATGTTATGAGAGCCATAATATATAGGTAAGGTTTTGGTTGCAAAGCAATCTAAAATTTTATCAGCAAAGTAATTAATTTCTTTTTTACTTTCTATAGCTACATGAAACATAGAATGTCTATCCCAAACTTGTTTTTTTCCTTCGCCTTCAATTGGGTTACCCCATTTAGTCATTTTTACTTCAAAATATCCAGGGCGTTGTCCTCTAGGATCAAAATCATCTAATGTTTTCCAAAATTTATGAGGAATTACAATTTCAGATTCCTTACTTAAAACTCTTTGTCTCAACCTATGGCCAGGAAGCATTTCCAATATGCCACTTAGAAAAGTTACTTCATAATTTCTTTCAGGATTAATTTTATAACTCTCAATATATTCTCTATCCAAATTAGTTTCACCATGAACAAATAATATAGAGTTAGAACAATTTTGATGAATTTTATCCCATTGAGAAAGAATTAAACTAAAACCATTTTGGTTATATATGGTCCAATCAACTAACCCAAAAATTTCGTTAGGTTCATTTAATATAATAATATTAATAGGATTTTCACTTAATTCAAATGAATTTGCAGGCCAATCATTAAATATAGAAATTGGTTTGTTTTTGTATTTTTCACAATTAACATCTATATGAAACTCAAATCTTTCTTGAGCTATTGAGTTTTTAGAAAAAATTTTCATATTATTGGATTATTTTTATTTTTGGGAATGGGATAATAAATTTAGTTCCATTTTCTATTATGTGTTTATTTTTTTCAATTAATTCCTTTTCAAAATTATGAGACAACATTAAATAATAGTCTGGAGTGTCATTTTCTTGTTCTTGCTCTACAGGAATATGTGAGCCAGGAGTATATGTTCCTATTTTATGAGGATTAACTTCTACTATCTTTTTAATTAAGGTATTATCTATTTCGGCATAATTTAATAATGTATTACCTTTAACAGGAGCTCCATACCCATATACAACTTTTCCTTTATTTTTTAATTCAATTAAAAGATTTTTTAATTCGTATCTATTTTCCTGAATTTGGTTACTGAAATTTTTGAATGAGGATAATGTATATTTTTTATCTAGCTCTATCAAATCTAATGTTCTTGGAGTTAAAGGAAATTTATTTTTTCTAAATTTACAAATTATACTTCCACTATGTATTTCATCAAAATGAGCATCTTCTAAATGTAAATCATATTTAAGTAGTAATTTATTTAAACTATTTAATGTGTAATAGCATAGATGTTCATGGTAAATGGTATCATAATTTAAATTATCCATCATTGCTCCAGCGTACATACATTGTACTACAAATACCCCATCCTCAGAAAGACAATAATTTATACCTTTTATAACACTATCCAATTCTTCTAAATGAAAAAATACACCTGATGCATTTATTAATTTAATACTGTTAGGTTCCAAATATTTTTTAACATTTTTTTCATTAAAAAAATCATTAATAGTATTTATTCCTTTCTGAATAGATAATTCACAAATGTTATTAGCAGATTCAAAATTTATTGTTTTTTTAAATCCTAATTTTTGATATTGATCTAATTGTGAGCCATCGTTTCCTCCTATATCTAGGATAATATCGTTTTCGGTATCTAAGTTATATTGTTCAGTATTTTCTTTGGCTAACTTATAAAAATGGTTTAATAATGTTCTGGTAGTACCGGAAATATATGTGTGGTTTTTAAACATTGTCTCTTTAGGGACAAAATAACTTAGCTGTAATAATTCAGATTTATTACAGTAAACTAATTGTAGTGGGTAAGTAGGTTCTTTTCCTATTTGATCTAAAGATATAAAATTATTAGCCCAGGGTTGAGTACCTAGATTTAAAATTACTTCATAATCTGAAGTATATTGGTTTTCTGCTAGAGAAAATATTTGTGGATTATCCATATTTATTTTTATTTTGTTTGACTGTCTCCTTTCCATACTCGGTATGAATCAGAGTCAAAATGTTGGGTTGAAATTTCAAATATAACCCCATCTTCTAGTGCTTCTAATTGGTGGGGTTGTCCAGGTCTTTGTCTTACTATATCTCCTGGTTTAAGAGTTTGTTCTATGGTTTCAGCTGTTTCAGTATCGATCCATCTATAGATAAATGTTCCTTTATCAACATACCATGTTTCATCTTTGATCATATGGTAATGCATACTAAATTTGCATCCTTTTTTAAAGATAAGTAATTTACCACAATACTTTTCATTATTTTCAATGATCAATTCTTCACCCCATCCCTTAGGAACCTTACATCCTTCACAAACATGGGGTTTGATATATTTACTTTCCATAGTTCAGTATATTAGTTGTTGATTTATCTTTTATTCTATCGAAATATACAATCTCTTTTATATATTCGGAACCTATAATTGGTTTATCTTTATAATCACTTCCTATAACCATATAATCTGGTTGGTATTGCTTAATAAGATCAATTAGTTGTTCAGTTGTATCAAATATATCAACACTATCAACATGTTTTATAGAGCGTAAAAATTCTACTCTATCAGAAAGTGAATTAAATGGTCTATTTTCACCTTTAATTTTTTTAATTCTTTTATTGGTATCAATTCCTACCTTAACACTTCCTAATGTACTAGCATATTCAAGTAATTTTATGTGTCCTATATGTAAAACATCGAATGAACCATTTACCCATACTTTTACCATGATATTTCCCAATCTTTAAAATCAGCCGCTAAACAATCAATTTTATAGTCTTTTCTTCCACCCATTATTTCTTGGATTTGGTTTTTAGCAGTGTTACGAATACCATTTAGACCATGGGTCAATGCTAATGCATTTGGGCCTGATTTTCCACTTCTAACATTTGATTCGTTATGCCAAATATGGAGATTCATTTGAGATAATACTACAATAGCTCTAATTGTTTCAGCGGTAATTGGTTCTTTGCTTTCTTCCAAATGTAACTGGATATCATGAACTATGTCTGCTATTTCAGCAGCATATTCTGCTTTATGTTCTGTAATGAATACTTCTTTTAATTGTGTAATTGATAAACGATCAATTAATTCACTTAATGTAGGCAAATATTTTCTTTGGTTCATAGTGTATTATAATAATTGTTTTGTTTTTCTTGTCTTTCTATTTGTTTATCATGATAAAGACAGTACTCCTCATCCATTGGTAAAGTTGAATAATGCATTTGTCCTTCTAAAACTTCGTGTACTTTATTCTTCCATCTAATACTCCCATCTCTTCTGTATATTCTCCATTGGTAGTCGGGATAGTTTATCCATCCTTTATCGTTTACATTCCATCCCCATTTTTGAATATGCTGTGGTGTTAAACCTTCTACTGTATTAATCCTTGGTACTAGTAGTACATCTACCTCTACAAAGTTTGTTTCTAGTATTATTGGGAGTTGTTGAATTAGATAAAGATTCGGAATCTCGTCAGCATCAATTTGAAAAACATAGTCCCCTGTACAGAATGATGTTAGTTTATTTTTCCAGTCTGCAAAGTGTCCTTCAAATTTTCCTTTATGCCAACTAAATTCCCCATTTATTGAATGAGATCTTAAGTATTCTTCTACAGCAGTACAATTTTTTGATTCATCAAATAATACTACTATCTGATCTTCTACTCGTTTATGTGTAAGTAAAAAATTAACTAAACGTTGGATTTCAACTGCTTCATCACACACTGTGATTGCATAAGAGATTTTCATAACTTGTTTTTTTATTTTAAATATACAGAAGATTCTTTTGAAATCCTAGTTACTCTGGTAAAATTCCTATATATTCTAAGGCGTCAATAAATTCATACTTTTCAAATGGTTTCATAGTTAACATATCCATTCTATGAGTATAATACTGGCCTGGTTTTCCTTTGATTGGATATTTTTCTTTTTCTTCCTCTGTTACCTCTACTGCCTTAACTCCAGCCCATTTAGCATCTTGGGTATTAGTTCCATTATAGAACACCATTCCTTGAATAGGAATATTGATAGTAGTAGGCATCCATTTTAAACCATTTGCATCTTCAAACATTACATCTTTATATAATTCAGGTAGTACCTCTAGTTGTTGTTCGTAGAATTCTTCACCCTCTTTCATTAATGAATTGGTTGTATAACCACATCCAAAACATGAGTATGTTTTAATAGTAGGGGAGTTTTCTATTGTGTAACATGCATCTGATTTCCCACAAGGGCATACATTTAAATTGTCTGTCATTTTTTATACTTTTTGTAGTTTTGGTAATTCAATTTTCTTTAATTGTGGAAGTTTTAATTGCATCTGTTTTGGAAACTCAGGAACACGTGTTAAATATTCAGCTAGTTTTTCAGTCATTTTTTCAAATGAGAAATTCTGTTTTGAATGATATGCTTGACGTTTTCCTCCATCAACATAGTCTTTGTAGTTTTCAAATACATCTTTTAAATAATGTCCTACTCTACCTGTATCAGGAGAGAACCATTGTGCTTCTTTTAATAACATATTGTTAGCAGCACTTGGATGAACATTTGTTAATGTACCTGGAATCAATGTTGTAAATCCTGTATTTAGAAAATCTAAATGTCCACTCCAATTTGTGGTAATTATTGGTTTTTTACTTTGAGTGAATTCTAGTAATGGTCTACCAAATCCCTCCCCTTTAGTTAAACTAACCATTGCTTTTACTTTAGGATGATTATAGATTTCATTCATTTCTTCATCAGAAAATTCTCCATGTAGTAGGTATACATTCGGTAGATCCGTTGAATTAACCGTTGATCTAATCATCTTAATGCGCTTTAATACCTCATCTCTGTCCATGTAAGAAGGTCCAATAATGGAGGTTTTTAAAATTAATGCGGGAGCATTTTTCTTATTTTTAAATAATTCAAAAAACGCTTTAATTAATAAACCTACATTTTTACGATCTTCTCCTAAATCTCCTGGTAGCCAGTGTCCTACAAACAGGTAAGCAAAATCCTCAGGGATTGTATTTAATGCACCAATTTCTGTATTTGGTTTATCTAGATATTTGTAGATGTTTGTATCAATACCTTCAAATAATACCTCTATTGGTGTTGTTACCTCTATAGTACCTTCAACCTGTTTTGTTTTCTCATTCATTTTTTGGAATTTAGAATTCAAAAATGCTTTTTTAGAGTGTTCTGAGGATACTAATACTAAATCCATTCTATTTACTCCTTCAACCCAATCTCCTGGTACAATAGTGGTTTCCAGTCCTGCGGTAATACCAATATTGTATTTACCTACTTTTTGGAACTCACTTGGTACTGTAATCCAAATAAAAATATCTGGTTGGGAGGTAAGTTGTCCATTGATAAAATGTGGAGTTAAAAACTGCCATTCTGGGTTTTCATCAATAAATCCGTTTGGAGTATTTCCCCAACTGCATGGAATAATTTTAATATCCCATTCTTCTTTTTTCAATTCAATGATTGATTTTACTGTGTCGCGACTGCGACTTCCGTAGCCTGAAAGGGTATCTACTGGTGCGTATATTACACAACTATTTTTGCTCATAATTTATTTTTTATTTATTAAAAATTCGTATCCGTTTATTTTAATGTTAAATTTATTTTTATCAAAAAATTTATCTACTATTCGAGTAAATGCCTTTTTTCTGGCATTACCTGCTCCATCTTCAGTGTATGCTGTAAAATATAGAGTTTTCATTGGTGATTTGATAAAATAAGGAACTATATTATCTTTTACAATTTTACATAAGGTATCTAAGTAATTTTCTCCTTCTAGTGCTCTATTTTTTTTCATTCCTGTTTCATAAAAATAAAAATCTAAAATAAAATATTCATCAGACTTAGTTGTTTTTAAAGTAACTAAAAATTGAGGGTCGTCTCCTATTTTTTCAACAACCCACAATTTTTGCCCTTGAGATCTATCAACTTCCTCATATTCATAAGACAATCCAGGATCAAGAAATTCATATAGTCCTTGATTTGCTCTGTTGTAATATTCTTGTATGGTGTATTTGTTTAAAATTTTACAATCATCTATGAAAGATAGTTCTATCCATCTTTTATTATCAAATCTACTCATATCAATAAACTAATTTATGGTTTAAAACTCTTTTTTCTGTATTTTTGGTGTTGATAAGTTCATAATTTTTTCTAGGTTTCCAAGTTGAAAACAAAGTATCTAAATTTTGAATAATTCTTTGTCCCATTTTCTCACCTGTGAATCCTGCTTCATCTCCAAGTGCCCATTCTCTACCTTTTAAACCACGTTGTGTACGTTCTTCTTTAGACATTTCATATGCTTCTTTAATTCGAGCGGCTGCATCTTCTGAAGTACATCTATCATCCCAAATATAAGGAGTAATTGGGGAACCTTGAATTGATCTGTTAGTTGGGTAAACAGGTAAAGCCCATTCTCCATGTTCTTTATAAGTACCATTATGGTTTGATGGGAAATCAGCATCTACTTCCATCCATTTACCATCTCTAACAAAACGCATTTGATCCTGCATTCCACCAGTTACGTTTGCGATAATCATTTTTCCTGTTAATAGTGCTTCAGTTAATGATAGACCCCAACCTTCATTTGATGTTAATAGAATTTGGACATCAGATGCATTATACAAATAATTCATTTTATTTGGTGGTAATGGGTTTTGAGAAAAAATAATGTTGTATTTAGGATTGTTATCAAATAAAAATTCACATACTGCTCCTAAATCTGTTCCATTATCGTCAACTACTTGAGTATGAAGTACAAACGCACATTTCTTTGCTTTTTCTTCTGATAGTGAATCAATAAAGTATTTATATGCCACTAATGTATCTGGAATTTGTTTACGTCGAATATTTCTTGAATTAAAGAACAATACAAAATCAAATTCTCTACCACCAAATAATTGTTTTTTAAATTCAGTAAATTCAGAATCTGTGTTATCAATTGGTTTAAAAATATCATGATTTAAACCATGAGGAACGTACTCAATTAACTTGTCCTTTGCTTTATCGCCTAATACTAATTTATTAATATTAACTGTTTGTTTGGAAATACCTAATAGAGCATCACATGCTTCGTAGTACGGACGATTGTACATTGGTGCTGGATAGTCGTCCCAAATATTTAGATATACAATGGGCATCGTACGACGAATCTCGTTTTCAATTTGAAACAACCACATGAAGTATCTAGGATCTGTAATTAAAAAGATAGCATCTGGTTTTTCAATTTTAATGAGTTGTCTAATTAGATTAGCATCTCCATATCCATCAACAGGATAAATTTGAACAGAAGCATCTGTTAAACCTGTGTTGGTATTAGTATCTTGAGAGATATCTAATTTTTTTCCTTTTTCAGGATGATTGATTGCTCCTGCAACCTGTACCCAATTAAAATGTTGACAAGTATTGAGTACCATTTCACGAGCAACAGTAGCTACTCCGGAATGTACTCGAATATCATCACAAATTAATAGGATTTTTTTACGCTCTTTCTGAGGTAAATAAGCAAAACTTGAATTCATAAAAACTGTTTTTGATTGTTTATTCTTTGATTTTTGGATTATGGTAATTGGTGAGCTGTTTTCTAAACTCTGGATTGCTAAGATACAAATCAATTGTTCGATTGACAAGCTTATTTAAAGTAAATTTTCGCTTTACGCACTCTATTTTAAAGACATCAAATAGATCTTTATCTACTTTTACAGATGTAAGCTGGGTACCTTCTTCTTTAGCCATAACTACATATTTGTATATACATATATACGATTTTAAGATAAAACTGCTTGTGAGCAAAGATCCTTTTTAGTTTTGTATGGACAATACATGCAGTTTGATTTACTAGGTATGGCTAGATGTTCGGTAGATTTATATGTTCCATCTAAATTAAACACACTTTCTATGAATGTCTCTAATGCAGCTTTAGATTTTTTTAGTTTGATTTTTCCTTGAGCAGGAATGAATTCTTGAATACGTTTTTGAGGAAAATCACTTTTCTCCCATATTTTACGTTTCAATATAAAAAATTGAACTTCAATATTGTCTTCAGGTACTCCAAATTGTTCACTAAAGAACGATTTATAAAATAGAACTTGAAATTGTTTAATTTCGTCTTTTTTTTCCTTATCTCCCCAACCTCTACCTGATGTTTTAATGTCATAAATAGTGAAGGTATTAGTTGGTTCATGGTATATTACTAAATCGATAAACCCGTTGAATAAAACGTTATTATAACGTTTATTTGGTGAAATTACTATTGGTATTTCGATTCCAACTAAATAATTTCCCTTTTTAGTAAAATATCCGTTGCGTTTTTTCTTAATAAATTCTAAAATAGCTATTCCATCTTCAAAAAATTCCCTCATTTCCTCAGGGTTGCTGAAATGTTGTTTTTTGTTAGATTGATATTCTTTGGAGTAGTTTTCTCTAAAACGATCTTCAAAATATTCTTCCAAATTAATTTCATCGGCTGCTGCTCCATTTTCTTCATACATTACTTGAAGATAGTTTTGTACAGTTTCATGGATTGCTGTTCCAAAAGTCATATTAATTGATGGGGAATATATTTTATGTCCATCTCTATATTGGAGTGCCCATTTTTTAGGGCACGACAAATACATTGACATTTGAGAATATGAAATACTCTTTTGAAAAGCATAGTTAATTTCTTGTGGTTTGAAATTTCTAATTTGCTTAACAATAGATGGGATGGTTTTTTTAGCCATTTTTATATTGTTCAAGCATGGTTTTTACTTTTTGAAGATATAGAATAGCATCCATATGTTCTTCTAGAGCATGATTGATGTAATCTTCAATTGGTAAATCTTCACGATCTAAAGTAACACCATACTTTTTTTCACCCATTTCGGCTCGCGCAATAAATTTGTCTATAATTGTTTGGACAATTGAATCTGGAGTGTAACTCATTTTAATAATTTTTTAATTTCCTTTTCATCTATTCCCTTAACAGTTAAGATATTTTCTAACCATTTTGTATCAGTCAAATTAATATATTCTTCTGCTTCAGTAAGTGAACATTCAAAATATTCAGCTACGTGTTGAGCTGCTTCAGGAGATGCTTTTTTAGTATTTGACTTAATATAAGGTGAATAAGTGTTTTTAGATTTTGGAATCATAAAACAATATACCTCATATAGTTTTTGACTGTCCTTAAAATTTAGTCCCTGAATGTAGTTAACAATTTCAATATATTTAGGATTCATAGATAGAAACTTATGAATCATATAATTATTGAATGATTTCTTTTGTTCAGGTGTAAATGTATCCCAATCCTGTTTAGTATCAATAATTGCTTTTACAAAGTCAAATATTGTGAACGATTTAGGCTGTTTTGTTGTATTCTTCATACTCTTCACGAAGCTCTTTAGGAAGCAACTCAATTACGATTTTGTTGGTTTTTATATCAATGAATACTGGAATAGGAATAACGGCATCTTCGCTTGTACCTACTAAAAACTTACTTGCTTTACGTAGAATTACTGCTTCTTGAAATACTTGATTTCCTTCTTCGGATTTAATCGGTGTGGTTTGTTTGATGTCCACATTCATCTTCATTTGTTCTTGCATATTTATTTAATTTTAGTTATTTCAATTAGTTTATTAAGGCAAGCAAGTTCTGCTTCTTCGTATTCAGTAATGTCAAAGTTCATCATATTTTCAAATACTACTATTTTATTCTGATAAATTTTAGTAATTAAAGAACCATCTTTATTATACTCAGTAATCGAATGTAAAAGTTGATACTTCTCTCTAAACCATCTAAATGCTTGTTGGTATAATGGTGCTGAAATAGAACGTCCATGTTCTGAGTTTTTATATCTTCCCTCTATTACCAATTCTTCATAACTAAAATAACCAAAACAAGGTTCATCAAATCCTAATTCTTTTAAAGCTAATGCTTGTTCGTAGGGTATAAATTCTTTTTTCATAATTTTATTTAATTGTTTCTAAAATTTTACTTATACAGGCTGCTAAGTTGATTTCTTTATCTAAACGAAATGTTGAATGGTACAGATATTCCTCTAAAATAATAATAACCATACCTTCATTTCCTTTAGCATACTCACCTATTTGATCATATAAAAATCTATATAGATCTCCAAAGTCATCTAAATCAGTATTTGCTATTATTTGTCTAATGTTGTTAAATGATTTGGATGAAGGTGTTTTTAATTCAGCAACTACTTTTTCCTTATAGTCATCAGTTGAATCTATTGATTTATCAAGTGTTAAAACATTATCAACAGTATATTTTTGACAGTTGTTAATGATTTTGCGAAAATCAGGATAGAATTTTTTAATAATTGTAACTACATCCTCTATTGAGTGTTCAATACCTTCTGTAGTTAAAATAGTATCAATGTGTTCTGCTACTATTTTTTTAGATGGAGGAGATAGATCAAATTCCTGACATCTACTTCTAAGTGGTTCAATTAAACGTTCTGGATAGTTACCTGTTAATATAAAACGAGTAGTTAAACTATATGTTTCCATCATGTTTAACAAGATAACTTGGGAAGCTTGTAGGATATGAGTGGCCTCATCCAATATCACTATTTTAAGCGGCTTGAATGAACCAGCGGCGGCAAATGCTCCTACTTTATCTCGCATAACATCCATTGAACGTTCATCAGTTGCATTAACATATAGATAGTCACAATCAATATTTTTAACTAATATTTTAGCTAATGTTGTTTTACCTGCACCTGGTTTTCCAGCAAATAGTAAGTGTGGAATATCTTGTTGATCAATGAACTCCTGAAATTTTGCTTTGTATTCGTCTTTACAGATATATCCTTCTAGAGTATCAGGACGATAGCGCTCGTTTAAAATCGTGTGTAACTTTTTTGACATAACTTATTTGTTTTTATTATTTAGTAAATTTACATCTAACCCAATATATCGTGCCTAAATTTGATTCATGTGTTGTTTTTAATGTGTAAAAAAAACATTTGGTAGCACCTTTCTGTTCATACTCATTAATATCGTCTTGAAATTGATTTAGGTTTTTATACATCTTGTCTTCAACATATAATTCTTTACCATCATATTCAAATTTTGGGGTAGTTACTTGAATTATTTCTATTCCTTTTTTTAAAGTAATCTCAGATTGACAAAACCATTCATTATTTACTAAATATATATTTTGGTCAATATCCCAATCTATCTTTTCAATTAAACCTTCAAATAATCTATCACCAGATTTAACAACAACTTTATCTTTTAATTTCATAACTTTAATTTTTAATATTAATAACCTCTTACCGCATCATAATCCTTCATGCTTTCAGTCCATATCTCTTGTCCTGATCTAGGATCGATTGAGTCTTTCAATTTTTGTTGATGATTAAAATATAAAAATACACAGAGTGCTGAATATAGCCAAAAGAAAATGAAGTATTTACCGAAATGTCCTTTGATGTACCATCCTAAAAGCCAAAAAACTAAATAGAACAACATTAGTCCCTCCAGTAATTTAAATAATCCAACTATAAATCTCATAACTTTTATTTTTAATATACAATTTAGGATTTTGGAATCCTAATAATTCTGGAGACCGAAAAATCGATCTCCAGATTAATATATTAATACATTCCAGGCATTCCACCTGTTTCAGCTGGTTTGTCATTATTAATTTCAATTACAGCTGCTTCTGTTAGTAATATTGTACCTGCAATAGAGGCTGCATTTTCAAGTGCGCAACGTGTTACTTTAGTTGGATCTAAAATACCCATTTCTTTCATATCTTCAACTGTTTCTGTTTTGATATTGTATCCTAACCATTGATCTTCTCCACCCAATGCATTAACTAAACCATAACATTCACCTTCTGAATATCCAGCATTAGTTAGAATTTTCATGAATGGGGAGGCACATGCTTTATAAACAATTGATTTTCCAATATGTAAATCAGAATCTAATTCTTTTCGATCTTGAGTAATGGCTTCACGAGCATATAGTAATGCTGCTCCTCCACCTGGTACAATACCTTCTTCAATTGCTGCTTTAGTGGCTTGAAGTGCATCGTCAACACGATCTTTAGTTTCTTTCATTTCTAATTCACTATTTCCACCTACGTGAATAATAGCTACCCCACCTACAAATTTTGCTAAACGTTCTTGTAGTTTTTCTTTTTCAAATGGAACAGTTGATTTGTCAATTTGTGCTTGTAATTCATCAATTCGTGCTTCAATTTTCTCAACATTGCCTTTTCCATCAACAATGGTTGTTTGATCTTTAGTAATTGTAACTACACGTGCTGTACCAAACCATTCCCATGAGAATTTATCTAGCTTCATACCTTTTTCAGGTGAAAATACCTGACCACCAGTCATAATAGCCATATCTTCAAGTAACAATTTTCTACGATCTCCAAAGTCAGGTGCCTTAACAGCAGCTACTTTAATTGTACCACGCATTTTGTTTACAATAAGAGTAGATAAAGATTCTCCATCAATATCCTCAGCAATAATCAATAGTGATTTTCCTGTTCCTGATACACCCTCTAGAATTGGTAATAAATCTTTTACTTGATTGAATTTTTTATCTGCAATCAAAATAAATGGTTCCTCTAGAGTACAAGTCATGTCTGCATTGTTTGTAACAAAGTAATGTGACTTATATCCACGTTCAAACTGCATACCTTCTACTGTTTCAAGATATGTTTCTCCTGTTTTTGATTCCTCAATTGTAACTACACCCTCACGGCCTACTTTTTCCATTGCTGTTGCAATTAACTTTCCAATTTCTGGATCGTTGTTTGCTGAAATGCTAGCAATTTGTTCTAATTGTGTTTCGGAGGAAATGTCTTGTGAGATTTCTCTACGTAAACATTCTACTACCTCTTTAACTGCGGAATCGATTCCACGTTTAATTTCTACTGCATTTGCTCCTTTATCTAAAAACGATAAACCCTCATTAATGATGGATTGAGCAAGCAATGTTGAAGTAGTAGTTCCATCACCTGCATTATTTGCAGTTTTGATAGATGCTTGTTTGATCATTTGTACACCCAATTCTTCTAGTGGGTCTTCAACATTTGAGATTTGTTTAGCTACAGTTACGCCATCTTTCGTTGACCTTACTTCACCATATTCAGTGTAAATAACATTTCGACCATTTGGTCCTAATGTAGCAGTAACGGCATCTGCTAATTTATTGATACCGGATGCAATTTTCTTACGAGCCTCAGGCCCAAACTCCACAACTTTATTCATAATTTATTTTAAACTGTTTTAATTTCTACAACTAATTTTTTACCATTCATTAACAATGGGATATTCACTTGATCTTCTGTTGGGTGGTACATTTTGGGAAGTACATCTATTTCACCAATATGTTTTTGAACAGTAAGGTAGTTTTTTAGAATAGCAGATACTAATTCTACTTCTTTAGACTTATCCATAATTTACTCTGTGATAATGGCTAGCACTTGATTTTCACTACATGACCAATATTCCTCTCCTTCGTTTTCAATTTTGACAGGACCAATTGGAGGTAAAATAACTTTTTGACCTACTCTAAGAGATGAATCAACAAATGTTCCTGTGGCTGAGTAGTATCCTGGTCCTACAGATGTAATAGTACCTCGTAGACCTTTCTCTTTTCCTAAATCAGGTACAACTATTGAGCCGTAGGTGGTTTCTTCCTCTTCTTGAGGTTTGACAATGATGCTGTTAAAAACTGCTTCTAATTTCATATAACTTTTTTATTTGTTTATTATAAATATACTAAAATTCTAGGGGTAATTCAAGTTGAAGATATTTATCTTCAACAATCTGTGCTTCTTCTATTTTATTTACAAAATAATACACACCATCTTTTTTTAAGACTGTATCACATCCTAAATATTTTTTGTAACTTTGAACCTGATCTTCAGGTATTGTAGATTCTTTAATATGTCGCTTAAGGATATAAAGCGCATCATTATGGTTGAATACTTGTTTTGTAATATTAAACATCTTTTTGAACTATATAATATGTTGATTTAATGTTTTCTGATATAAATTCTAATTTCATTAACCCATCTAGATTAATGTATAATTTAGATTCATCGGCGTCTTTATTAACGCTTAAAATGTCTTTTAATAAATCAGAGTTAAATCCGATTTTGTATTCTGAAAATGAACCCATGAATTCTTTAGGAACATTTTTCTGTGTAATGTTAGGAATATAATAAGATACTTTATTTGAGTATTCAATATCTCCCCCAAATATCAATTCAAGTTGAAATTCGTTATCTAAACTAATGTTTGATTTTAACATAACAGTTGAACTATCATCTAGTGCTGATTTAGCTTTAATTAAGGCAGTAATTATTTCCTTATCTAATGATGCTTCTAAATGGAACTCTTGAGAACCATTATATGTTCCTGATTTATTAATTGTTAGTATATCTGCTAATGTATAGTTAGTGGTAAACTGGTTATCAGAAACAATTAATTTAGTAAATACTCTACCCGATTTTAGAAATTGCAATATCACATCCCCATTAGTAATATTGATTAATTTAATTAATTGAGATGTGTTTGAAATACCAATATTTGAATCCTCTAAATTGAATTTGGTGTGTATTACCTCACCTAACATTTCTTTAGTTGGTGCTGTGAATTTGATATTTAATTGTTTGTCTTTGATTTCCCATTTGACAGCTTCAATTAGACCACCAATATAGTATTTGTTAATAACTGCTTGTAGTTCAAATTTATTTATTAAAAACATATAACTTTTATTTTGTTTGAATATATAAAAGATGGTTTTGAAATCCTAATTAAATGCAAAGAATTTGTTTACATTTGGATTCAAGGGAGGAAAATCCCAAGAAAGATCAAGATACAATGACTTTAATTTATTTGCTAACAATGAATCAAATATTTCCTCAACATCAATATAGGTTTTAACAAATTCCTCAATTTCTAATGGTACTTGAGCATTTGGTAGGCCAATTGTTTCTAGATTGTATGGATTTTGTTTTAAGTTAACAATAAATATTTTATCGCCTTCAATAATTGATTCATATTTTTTATCTAGTTTTTTAAACCTAAGTAAATCGTTATAGCGAACAGCGGCTTTAGTGTTTGCTGGTGCTTTAATTCTAAATCTACTAAACATGTCTCCAGCCATTGCTGGTATGTGATAGTTATGGATTTGTTTTACACCTGTTGGTTTACCTAATTTTTTAGGATCTAGTGTTTTTAGTGTTTTGTAGAAATCAACTATATCATTGTCTATTTCAGATTTTGGTTTACCAAACAATACATTTTTAATAAAATCCTCTCCAAATTTCTTAAATAATTTATTCATATTGGACTTCATTAATTCAAGTCCTTTCATATCCAATTCCTCTACATCAACACCTTCCTTATTAGTAACATACATTGCATATCTACGTTTACCTGTTGTAAGTACACCTGCACAAATTACTTCTTGCTTTAATTGAAAGTAGTGGGAATCAGTATTGAATAAACGTTTACTTAATTCATCTAGATAGTGATTAGATTCGTTTTGTATTTCCTGAGCCAACAATAGTATTTTGTCGTTTTTTTCCTCAGGTGAACAATTTGGATATCTATGGTTTAATAGGTCTCCTAGTACTATATAAAGTGAATCTGTATCTGAAATGCATATGTTTTGTTTTTCTTGCTTTATTTCAGTATTGATTTTGTTGTTTACAAATTCAATTGACTCTTGAGTTAAACGTTGTCCGCTGTTTGTAATAGCAGCACTACAAATTAAATGCCCATCAGTGTACCTCCATCCATTAATAGCAAATGTACCGTACATTGCGTTCTGTAAGATTTTAAATGCATGTTGGAACAAATCGTACAATTTATAGTTTGCCCAATCTTCGGCTTTACCTGCTGTTTTCTTTAAACCACGATAGTGTTCTCGTTTTTCGAACCATCCCTCTAGAATACTAGCAACTACACTTTTTTCATCAGTCCTAAACATAGCTCCTGAGGCAGCAACTGCGTATTCGTTTTTCTCAATTAAATTAACTAGATCCCCTATTTTGATGGTTGCGGATCTAAGTGTGTAATTGGTTTTGTTTACCTTTTCAATAGTAATGACTTCATTGGGGTCGCGTTCCTTAAGTTTTTCTAATGAATGGTTTTGCTCATAAGTTGGATTGTTATCTACTTTAATGCGACCCACTAATGTTTCAATACCTAAATTCAATGATTTAATGATTGAAGGATATAGAGAAGTAAAATCCAAATCAATTACGTCAAAGTATAGACCTGGAATTGGTTCTAGTAAGTATCCTCCAGCATAGCTTTCTTTAGTATTTTTTAATATGGGATTGTGAGTAGTAGGTTTGTTTGGTGAAATAATACCCTCACGTCTTAGGTGCTTTAATATAGCACCTTCATTCATTACTGTGTTGTAGTAAATACTTTCATAAGGTATGTTACAGATATGTGAAATCATTACCGTTAATTCAATGAATTTAAGCTTTTCTTCTAATTTTTCAATGATTTCAACGTCTCGTAAATTGTACTCTATAAACGCATTTAAATCGTTTTTAAACAACGTATTTAAATTACCTTCATATTCAATCTTACCTAATTTAACATATTTAGTTCCAATTTCTCCTAACTTATATGAGGGTTCTTCCTTCATAATGTATTTTTTATGAAGCAACATATAATCTAAGTGATTAACACCACCAATTTTAACCCGCATTTCACCAGCAAATTCTGAGAAATCAACTTTTCTAATTGGAGACATTCTTTTTACCTCATTTTCACCTACTATTTTTATAAGTCTGAAGTATAGGTAAGGGATATCAAAATATGCACTATTCCATCCTATAATAATGGTTGGGTCTAGTTCCTCAAATTTATCTAGGAATCGTTTAATTAATTCTTTTTCTGAACCACAAGGAATAATATGTTTACCATCTTGATTGTATTCTTGTATTTCCTTACTTTTATCCACAATAAAACATATTTTTGTTTTAGTGGTCATATCTATTAAAGCAATGGAGGTAAGAGGCATTGGGGCTGCTTTAATATATTCTGGTGTAAGTGCTCCACCCATTTCAATCTCGATATCGAGATAAACTATATTGTGGAATGAAGGAACAACATCATCAAATTTATAGTAAAGTTCCCTCAATACAAGTAATTCTTTATTGATATCCTTTTCTAATAAATTAGGATCGTCCTTACTATATTTTTTAGTGGGCACTGCATATCCTCCTGTTAATACAGGTTGAGCACCTTCGTCCCATTCATCAATACGTTTCCAGTATGTAGGTTGAAATTGAAATTGGGTCCAACCTGTTTTGTCGTCCCTCAAATGATATGTGTAATCAGAAAAATCATAATAAATTGATTGATACATAACTTTTATTTAATAATTCTTATTTCACTTTCAGTTTCAATAACTACTCTTGCTCCACAACTTAATATTGGTTTTACATCACATCCTGCTCCTCCATAAATTATTTTACTTGGGCCCAATATTTCTACCTCATTACAATAAGTATTAGTTTTACCTTGTTTAATAGTAATTACTGGTAGATTGGTTCCTTTTGTTTTATTAGATCTTATATAATGTTGGTTAACATGAATGTATGTTTTAGCCATAACTTTTATTTTTAATATAAGAAAAAAGGCTTGGAAATCCAAGCCTATTAATTTATTTTTCAAATTCTACAAATATACGCATTAATTTGACTAATCCTTCTAAGCGTTCTATTATTTTTTCTTCGATATTTGGATTTTGTAATTCATAATATGAATCTAGTAAATCAAAATGGATATTATCATGTGTCTTTTTAAACCCTTTAATCAAGTTAGTCAAAGCAACATTTTTATCTGTTTCTTCAGGATTAATATTATTTAATTCTTCAAATGCTTTCTCTAGTAATTTATCTAAAGCTCTAATTCGGTCAAAGTTGTTCATATTTTTACTTTAACTTTACCATATTTTGAAACAAAGTCTTTAGCTTGTTGTTCTAATGATTGAAGTTGTTGAGATTCTGAAAGATTTTCCATTTGTTTTATATCATACCCTGAGTAGATTTGTTTATCTTGAGGGTTATAGTAATTAAAAACTTTTTCCTGTTCATAATCTTGAGATGCTGAGTTCCAAACTTCTTCATATTCATATGCTTCGTATCCATCTACCCATGCACTTGCTTCTTCATAAGAACCAAAATATTGTTCAGTATATGGAACTTCTTCATCACTATAAGAAATAAATACTACTTGATACTTATTTTCATTTAATACCTTAGATATTTCTTCCTTAATAATTTGTTTAAGTTCAGATTTTTTCATTTTTTATTATAAATAATAATTTACAAAAATTTCTTTAAATTTGGTCTAAAGTAATTAATTGATTTAAGTACTTTTCGATCTCGAGTTCTATATACAATATAGTATTCTCCTACTTTTTCATAATGTGTTTCCTCACCAATACGCTTTGCTTCACTTTCACAAGTAGCAATTGCTTCCTCTTCTGTTTTACAAGCTTTAGACATATTTGAGGCTTGTACCTCAGCATAAGCATCCATGAATTGGTTTTTTAAACCATGAAGCATAACCCCATTCCCTGTGGCAACATAAGTAATATCACAAAGTGCATCTAGTACTTCCACAATATCTCCTGTTTCACAGGCGTGTTTGTATTCCTCTAATTCCTCAAGAATAAAATTGTATACAAATTCCCATTCCTTTCTTTCGGGAATATTTGGTGTATAGGTATTGGGTTTCCCCATTGTTTCGTTAAATGTCTCTACCTCGGAGACAAATGGTACATAATTTTCGTTTTCCATAACTTTAATATACAATATATTTTTTAGTCTTCCAAATTTGGAGTTTCAGGATCTTTAAAGAAATTTGTTAGAAACTTTCCAATCACACCTAAAATCATTGGAGCAATAGTTATCCATCTGATTTGTGCTAGGGTAAATATTTCTTTGAGATTCTCAAAGTTTAGCATTCCCCCTACTGTAATAACAGTAGATGTTGCTAATAATGCGTCTCCAATTTTTTTCCATTTTTTTGGAGTTGGGGCCCAGTAATTTTTTAGCATGCTCATATCGATGTTTTGATATAAATATGAATTAATTTGATAAAGGTGATTTAATGGTTGAGTGTGTCTAATCGGGTTATATCATCTGGGTATTTTTTTCTAGTATTATATACCCGTTGGATAAATGGAATGTTTTTCCAATCTTCAACTCCGTTAGATGTTTCAGCATCATAATATAGATTTTTATATTTTATCCACACATGCCCAAATGGTGATTCTTTTGTACCCCAATCGGTTCCCCATAATTCAGCACCTGGATATTCTTCTCTAAATTTTTCAGCAAATATATCACAAAATCCAGTATTACATACTTCAGGTGTAAACTCTTCCCAATCCGGTTCGTACAAATCTTGTTCATCACCCGTACGTTTTAGTATACGATTCACATCAGCAGCCGTAATGTCTTCTCTTAGTAGATCAATTAGTAATATCATGCTAATAAATATGGAGATGAGTGGTTTAATCTACCAATTCTTCTACAACTCCAAGTATTTCACCGATTAGCAGTACAATACCTGCAGGTTGATATAGGCCTCCAATTAATAAACCACATCCGATGATTCGAGTAAGGGACTTAACTAGACTTACTATAAAATGTTTTTCTGCGCTTGGTCTTTTCATAACTTTATTGGTTATATTTAATGTGTTCCGTTTGTTAAACTTACTCCGTGTCTAAATCCTCTAATAAAATCACCTATTTCCTCTTGTGTCATATTTTCTAATATTGACCCAATTGTGTATCCAATTTCATTTCCAATGTCTGAAATATCTCCATTATCATATTGGACTGTTGGTAATCTTGTACTAATGTCTGTTAGTGTTTTTTTAAAATCTATTTCTCGTTCTATTAAGTTTTGATTTTTAAAATTTGTTATACGAGATGTCCATATTTGTTCCATCCACTCATCATATGTTAGTTTTGAAGTTGGATTTTCTTTAAGGTAGTTTTGGTATTGTGTTTCGAGGGTTGCCATAACTAGTTTGATAAAGGTGCTTTAATTGTTGGGTGTGATTGGTAGTTTTCTAAAATAACATCATTAACTGAGGAACAGAATATACCATCTCTAACGTGTACTGTTGGTAGTGGATATGGTTCTCTTGTTCGTTTTGTAATCCCATAATCATCAAATACACTATGAGCATCTCTATCAGTACCAACAAAATCAACATCATCGGATAGATTTTGTTGTTTTCTGTATAGACTAGTCCTTTCTTCAATGGTTAATTCTCTACCAATCTGTTCTTTTGCTTGTTCAATGTGGTTTGAATATAAGTGTACATCACCTAAGTTTCCAATTAATTCATCAGGCACCATATTTACTTCATCTGCAATCATTGTAAGTAATAGTCCATAACTAGCAATGTTGAATGGTAAACCTAAGAATGTATCTACTGAACGTTGATTCCACATTAAAGAGATTGCTCGTTTTGGAATATCACCTAGTTTATCTAGTTCTTCATGTGTTTCACAATCTAATCCCAAATAATGAGAAGTATAATAATCATTTCTTTCTTGCAAACTCAACTCTCTTGTATAAACT
>Ga0315900_10001670_pt1 | contig 35264 bp, 28 predicted proteins | sample LakEriMetagenome_FD_203521 | JGI IMG/M metagenome (GOLD analysis project Ga0315900, IMG submission 203521) | Freshwater fungal communities from buoy surface, Lake Erie, Ohio, United States - Buoy 12 MA114 | ecosystem: Environmental > Aquatic > Freshwater > Lake > Lake biofilm | place: USA: Lake...
CCACGCGGAAGTGGCAGCTCATCGCGAACTCGAGGCCGCCGCCGAGGCAGTTGCCGTCGATCGCGGCGACCACCGGCTTCGGGCTGGCCTCGAACGCGGCGTTGAGGTCGTGGAGGTTCGGCGCCTTCACCATCAGCGGCGTGCCGAACTCCTTGATGTCGGCGCCCGCGGAGAACAGGCCGTGCCGGCCGACGACGACCACCGCCTCGACCGCGGGATCGTCGAGCGCGGCCTGCAGCGCCTGCACGAGGCCGGCACGCGTGGCGAAGCCGAGGCTGTTGACCGGCGGCTCGCCGAACGCGAGTACCGCCACCGCGCCTTCGCGCGTGGACGTGACTGGAGTCATCGCGGAACCTTCCGTTGGAGTGCGTCGCGGGACGTTGATTATGGCAGGACGGCCCCTGGGACGCGTCCGCGGGGCCCGGCTTGTGCGGCACCGGGCAACGTGCTCCGGTGTGGGCCGGGATGCCCGGTCGCGGCATCGCCGTTGCCATTGGTTTCACTTGCAACTAACCTTGCGGTCCGCCGGAGATCCATCATGAAGCGCTACATCCAGTACCCCCGCGTCGCGGGGCTAGCGAGCCGCCAGGCCCACGCGGACCTGCCGCCGGGCACCTACGAGCGCGAGATGAGCAAGGAAGGCTTCTTCGGGCCGGCGGCGTTCTTCCACCACCGGCATCCGCCCACCGGCTGGGCCAGCTTCGAGGGCCCGCTGCGTCCGCACGCCTTCGACCTGACGAAGCTCGCGGGCGCTCCCGCCGCCGCACCCGGCGCCGCGGTCGTCGCCCCGGAATGCTCGCCGTGGGCCGCGCACGAGGCGCTGCACAATTCGCACTGCCGCGTGCGCTGGTGGCGGCTGCCGCGGTCGATGGACCACCTGGCGCGCAACGCCGACGGCGACGAATTGCTGTTCGTGCACGCCGGCCGTGCCGAGCTGTACTGCGACTTCGGGCACCTGGCCGTCGAGGCGGGCGACTACGTCGTGCTGCCGCGCGGCACGCTGTGGCGGCTCGAATGCGAGGCGCCGGTCGCCGCGCTGCTGATCGAAGCGACGAACTCGACGTACCTGCTGCCCGACAAGGGGCTGGTCGGCAACCACGCGATCTTCGACCCGGCGCTGCTCGACGTGCCCGCGATCGACGAGGCGTTCCGCGCGCAGGCCGAACTCGCGGCGCCGGCCGGGGCGGACCCGGGCGCAGGCTGGAAGGTGCTCGTGAAGCGTCGGGGCCAGCTGTCGGCCGCGACCTACCCGTTCAACCCGCTCGACGCGGTGGGCTGGCACGGCGACCTCTGCGTCTGCCGCATCAACGTGCGCGACATCCGCCCACTGATGAGCCACCGATACCACCTGCCGCCGTCGGCGCACACCACCTTCGTGGCGGACCGCTTCGTGGTCTGCACCTTCGTGCCGCGTCCGTTCGAGACCGACCCGGGCGCGATCAAGGTGCCGTTCTTCCACAACAACGACGACTACGACGAGGTCATCTTCTACCACGCGGGCGACTTCTTCTCGCGCGACAACATCCATCCGGGCATGGTCACCTTCCACCCGGCCGGCTTCACGCACGGCCCGCATCCGAAGGCGCTCACGCGGATGCTGGTGCAGACGAAGCCCGCGACGGACGAGTACGCGGTGATGATCGACACGCGCGACGCGCTCGAGATCGCGCCCGCGGCGGCTTCGGTCGAGTGGCACGGCTACGTGGACAGCTGGCGCGGCAAGCCGGGTAGCTGAGCGCGACGCGCTGCGACGCCGCGCACCGCGCCGACCGCCGACACTGACGGGGGATCCATGAAACTCGCGAGCCTGAGAGGCGGACGCGACGGCCGGCTGGTCGTCGTCGACTCCGCGTTGAGCCACTGCGTGCCGGCCGGCGGCATCGCGCCGACGCTGCAGGACGCGCTGGACGACTGGGCGCGCCTGGCGCCGCGCCTGCACGACCTCTACGTCGCGCTCGAGGCGCACCAGTCCAAGGAAGCGCGCCCGTTCGACCCGCGCGAGTGCGCGGCGCCCCTGCCGCGCGCCTTCCACTGGGTCGACGGCTCGGCCTACGTGAACCACGTGGAACTGGTGCGCAAGGCGCGCGGCGCCGAGATGCCGCCGTCGTTCTGGACCGACCCGCTCGTCTACCAGGGCGGCTCCGACGACTTCCTGGGGCCCACCGACGATGCGCCGTTCGGGTCCGAGGACTGGGGCATCGACCTGGAAGCCGAGGTCGCGGTGATCGTCGGCGACGTGCCGATGGGTTCGACGCCGGACGACGTGCGCCGGCGCGGCGACATCAAGCTCGTGATGCTGGTGAACGACTGGTCGCTCAGGAACCTGATCCCGGGCGAGCTGGCGAAGGGTTTCGGGTTCTACCAGTCGAAGCCCGCGACCGCGTTCTCGCCGGTGGCGGTGACCCCGGAAGAACTCGGGGACGCGTGGGACGGCGGCAAGCTGTGCCTGCCGCTGCACAGCTGGATCAACGGCGAGAAGTTCGGCGCCCCGGAGGCCGGCGTCGACATGACCTTCGACTTCCCCGTGCTGGTGGCGCACTGCGCCAGGACGCGCAACCTCCGCGCGGGCACGATCGTGGGCAGCGGCACCGTGTCGAACTACGACCGCGCGAAGGGCTCGAGCTGTCTGGCCGAGAAGCGCATGCTCGAGCAGATCGAGCACGGCGCGCCGCGGACGCCGTTCATGAAGTTCGGCGACCGCGTGCGCATCGAGATGCTCGACGCGCGCGGCCGCTCGATCTTCGGTGCGATCGACCAGCAGGTCGCCAGGAACTACCGCTGACCGCGGAACGCCTGCGGTCGCACGCGCCGTTTCGCGCGTTCCCGCCACGACCCTCGAGAGGCTGCCCGGGCACCGCCGGGCAGGCTTGGGACCGGTGCCGGCAACCCCACGATCCCACGAGCCTTGCCGTTGCCTCGTGCAGCCGGTAACGCGCCGGAGCCTGTATACCCATACAGACGCTCCAGTGTAACTGCGTGGACATCCGAGCCAGGCTCGCGATCCTCGCCGATGCCGCCGATGCCGCCGACGCCGCCGATGCCGCGCGAACTCGTGCAGCTGCCCGAGGCCGCCCGTGTCGACACGGCCGACCCGCCGCCGCGCCCAGACTCGCCGGGACCCTGCAGTACACTCGGCGGGTGAACCACGCCGCTGCCGCGCCCGGCTCCTACTGGGCGGATGCCACTTCGCCCGAACTCGCGGCGCTCGACCCGGAGCGCACCGTGGTGCTGCTGCCCGTGGCCGCGATCGAGCAGCACGGCCCGCACCTGCCGCTGGCGACCGACGCGCTGATCGCCGAGTCCCTGGTCGGGCACGCGGTCGCGACTCCGCGGGCGCAAGCGCGCGTGCTCGCACTGCCACCACTGCCCGTCGGGCACAGCCCGGAACACGAGCGTTTTCCCGGCACGCTGTCGCTGGACGTGACTACGCTGCTCGCGCTCTGGAGCGCGGTTGCGCAGGGCGTCGCGCGCTCCGGCGCGCGCAAGCTCGTGCTCGTCAATGCTCATGGCGGTCAGCGCGGCCTCGTCGACCTCGCCGCGGTGCAGTGGCGCGCCACGCTCGGACTGCTCGTCGTCCGCGCGAGCTGGTTCGATTTCGGGATGCCGGAAGGGCTGTTCGCGGCCGACGAACTGGCGCACGGCCTCCACGGCGGCGAGATCGAGACGTCGCTGCTGCTGCACCTGCGCCCGGATCTCGTGCGACGGGAACACACGCAGGATTTCCGGGGCCGCACGCACGACCGAGCCGGCCACTTGCTCGGCCCCGAGCGGCCCCTCGGCTACGGATGGCTCGCGGGCGACCTGCACCCGGCCGGCGTCGTGGGCAACGCGGCCGCGGCGGACGCGGAACGCGGCCGACGCCTGCACGCCCACCTTGCCGGGCGACTCGACGCGCTGATCGACGAGCTCGCCGCGACGCCGGTGGCCGCGCTGCTCGCGCCGGACGCCTGAAGGCTCGACCGGACAGCGCTCTTCGCTGCGACCACTCGACGCGTCGCGACCGTTCGCGATCCGCACGCGCCGCGCGACGCGCCGCTCACTCCGGATCGGGGGTGAAGTGGCCTGCCCGTTCGCGCCGCACCTGGAGGTAGCGCTCGTTGTGGGGCGTGACCGCGCCGGCGAGCGTGCGGAAGCCCGCGACCTCGATGCCCGCGCCCGCCAGCGCGTCGATCTTGCGCGGGTTGTTCGTGTGCAGCCGGACCCGTGCGACGCCGAGTTCGCTCAGCATCCGCGCCGCGACCTCGTAGCAACGCTCGTCGCCCGCGAACCCGAGATGCCGGTCGGCCTCGATCGTGTCGAGCCCCGCGTCGTCCTGCAGCCGGTACGCGCGCAGCTTGTTGGCGAGCCCGATGCCGCGCCCTTCCTGCGCGATGTACAGCAGCACGCCGCCCCCGAGCTCCGCGAAGCGCCGCACGGCGCCACGCAGCTGGTCGCCGCAGTCGCAGCGCAGGCTGCCGAACAGGTCGCCGGTCAGGCACGCCGAGTGCACGCGCGTCTCGACGACGGCCTCGAACGGCGGGTCGCCGACCAGCACCGCGACGTGCTCGACGGCGTCGCGCAGGTCGCGGAACAGCACCATGCGCGCGTCGGGCGTGGCCGCGAGCGGCACCCGCGCCTCGCCCACGCGTTCGAGCGCGATCGCATGCGGGGCGTCGAGCGCCGCGAGCGCCGCGAGGTCGAACGCGAGCACGCCCGCGGAAGCGGAGCGGGACGCGGGCGCGAACACCACCGTAGGCAGCAGCCGGGCGTGCTTCGCAAGCGCCACGGCTTCGGCGTCGCCCGACACCGGCGACACGAGCCTGGCGCCGCGGGCGATCTCCGGCGCGCGCGCGTCGGTCGTCGCAGCCGACCCGAGGCCCGCGAGCGCGCGCAGGTCGTCGAGCGTGACGTCGACCGGCAGGCACGCCGCCACGACGGGTCCTTCCGCCACCCATCCGAGCGCACGCGCGCGTTCCGCGGTGGTCGCGAGCCGCAGGCCGTCGGGCGCGCCCGCGACGAGCACGGCGAGGGCGGACGCGCGCAACGTGTCCACCGCGGCGACGAGCTGCAGGGAACCCGGGGCGCCGCCCACGATCGGACGACCGGCGCGCCACTCGGCGCGCGCGCGATCGAGATCCAGCAGCCGGGGATCGCCGAACGGATGAGGAAGCGGCTCGCGCATCGCGCGGATCCTGTGACGAGGGCCGGAGTAGGATAACGGCATGCACGGCGCCGAACTCGACGAACTCTACGGTTCACTGCGGGACGCGCCGCAGGCGCCGGTCGCGATCGGGCATCTCGGCCAGAGCCTCGACGGCTTCATCGCGACGCCCGCGGGAGACTCGCGCTACGTCAACGGCCGTGGGAACCTGCTCCACCTGCACCGCATGCGCGCGCTGTGCGACGCGATCGTCGTGGGCGCAGGCACCGTGGCCGCCGACGACCCGCAGCTCACCACGCGGCTGGTCCCGGGCCCGAACCCGGTGCGCGTCGTCGTGGACCCGGAACGGCGGCTCGGCACCGGCTACCGGGTGTTCGCCGACGGTGCCGCGCCGACGCTCCTCGCCTGCCGCGAAGCGCGCGCGCACGACGGCGCCCCGACGCACGGCGCGGCCGAGCTGCTGCAGGTCCCGGACTCGGCCGGCTGCTTCGACTGGAGCGCACTGCTCGCCCGGCTCCGCGCACGCGGCCTGGCGCGGATCTTCGTGGAGGGCGGCGGTCGCACCGTCTCCGCGTTGCTGGCGGCCGGGCTGCTGGATCGTCTGCAGATCGCGGTCGCGCCGCTGATCATCGGCGACGGGCGGCCCGCGATCCGGCTCGCCGCACCGGCGCGGCTCGGCGACTGCCGCCGCCCCCGGCACCGCGTCTACCGTATGGGCGACGACATCCTGTTCGACTGCGACCTCTCGGGCGCCGGCGAGCCCGGCACGAGCGCCGGCGACGACGCGCACGAACCCCCGCTCGTCCGCGTGCTCTGAACGCGGGGCTGCACCGCGCGCGGCCTCAGGAGTCGCGGCCTCCGGGAATCGCGAGCAGGTCCTCGTGCCCGACGAGCAGCACCGAACGGCCCGCGTCGACGTGCGCGAGCCGACGTTCCAGCCAGCCCTCGAAGCGCCCGCGCTCGCCGGGCACCGCCTCGATCGCCGCCGCGGCCCAGCCGCGCAGCAGTTCGCGCTGCAGCGCCGCGTCGGCCGCATCGGCGGCGTCCAGCTGCCAGTCGCTGCGGGCTCGCCGCACGCGGTAGCCGCGCGCGGCGAACGCAGCGGCGGCTCGCACGCAGGCGTCGGGCCCGAGCGCCGGACCGAAACCCTTGTCGCGACGCTGGTGCGCGTCGAACGCCGCGTGTGCCGCGGCGTCGTCGGGGTCCGCGGGCGCACACGACCGCCGGCCGTCGTAGTCCAGCACGCAGAGCGCGATGGCGCCTGCGCGTGCGCAGGCCGACGCGAGCCGGTCGAGCCACGCCGCGGAAACGAGGTCGAGCAGCGCCGAGGCGGTCACGAGGCGCGCGCCTGCACAGGCGGCTTCCAGCGCGGGACCCGCGAGGTCCGCGCGCTCGACCGTCGCGTGCGCCGGCGCACCCGCGGCATCCACGAGCCCCACGCAGCGCTCGCGGGCGTGCCGCAGCAGCGCATCGTCGGAATCGACCAGCCGCCAGCGCTGCGGTCCGGGCAGGCGGGGCGCGAGGCGCACCACGTTCGACCCGGTGCCGCAGGCCAGGTCTGCCGCGAGCCAGGGGCGTACGTGCGGGAACCCGGCGTGAAGCGCCTGCCGAAGCTCGTCCCGCAACGCCGTCTCGAGTTCGAGCGAGCGCGCCCGGGCATCCGCCGGCGTTCGCAGCGCGAGCCAGCTCGCCTCGAAGCCGCTCACGCGATCGCTCCGAGCGCCTCGGCCAGCCGCGCGCAGGCATCTTCCCAGCGCGGCAACCGCTCGGCCGCGCGCCGCGCGCCGGCCGCAGAAACGTTGCGCAGCGCGGGGTCGACGAGCAGCGGCGCGAGGACCGCGCGCAGCGCCTCGGGATCGCCCGGGGGCACGAGCCTGCCGGCCTCGGGCGACACCAGTTCGGGGGCCGCGCCGACACGGGTCGCGACGACGGGCAGCCCGCGCGCGAGCGCCTCGGCGAGCGCCATGCCGTAGCCCTCGTAGAGCGCGGCCGAGACGTAGAGATCGGCGCCGTCCCAGGCCGCCTCGAGCGCCGCATCGTCGAGTTCGCCGCGCAAGCGCACGCGGCCCGCGAGCCCGAGCGCGTGCAGCTGCTGGCTCACGCGCGCCGCGCACGCGGGATCGCGCCCGGTGCTGCCGACGCAGTCGAGCGTCCAGGGCGCGGCGGCGAGCGGCGCGAGCGCCTCGAGGAGCGTCCCGTGCGCCTTCCGCGGCGTCAGCGTCGCGACGTACAGCAGGTGCGGCGCGGCTCGCCCCGAACCTCGCGCCGGGCGCGCGGGATCGGTGCCGGGCTCGACCACGACGATGCGATCGGCTGCGACGTCGTACTCGCGCAGAGCCGTGGCCGTGCCGCGCCCGGTGACGACGACGCGACGCGCCGCCGCGAGCGCCTCGCGTTCGGCGCGCAGCAGTCGCTCGCGCGCCGCGGCCGCGAGCCCCGTTTCCGCGGCCAGCGGATGGTGCACGAGCGCCACCAGCCGCAGTCGCCGCGCCTCGCGCGCGGCGACCTCCGGCAGCGCGCCGTACGCGAGCCCGTCCACCAGCACGAGCGCGCCGTCGGGCAGCGCTGCGAAGCACTGCGCCGCGGCCGCGCGATCGCCGTCCGCGGGGTGCGGATACGCACCCGCGAGCGAGTGCACGCGCACGCTCCAACCGAGCGAGCGCAGGCCGGCGACGATCCGCCGGTCGTAACCGTAGCCGCCGGTGCGCGTCGCGGGATCCCCGGGCAGGACGAGCTCGAGCGCGCTCACGCGCGGCCCGGCACCGCCGCTTCGTAGGCGGCCCACGCGACGTGCGACTCGTGCAGGGCGACGCGCAGCATCGTCACGCCGTGCGCCGCCGGCCCGAGGCGACCGGCGCCGATCGCGGCGACCAGGTCGTCCCACACCGCGCGCGCGAGGAACTCGGTGGTGGTGTTCGCGCCCGCGAAGCGCGGCAGCTCGTCGAGGTTGCGGTAGTTCAGCGGCGCCAGCACGGCGCGCAGCGTCTCCGACGCGAGCCCGATGTCCACCACGAGCCCGTCCGCGTCGAGCGCAGGCCGGCGGAACTCCGCGTCGACGACGTAGGTCGCACCGTGCAGCCGCTGCGCGGGGCCGAACACCTCGCCGCGGAAGCTGTGGGCGATCATCACGTGGTCTCGGACGCAGACGCTGTACATCGGGATACCTCGGTCGATGACGGTTCAGTCGTAGCGGACCCGGTGGCAGAGCGCGCCGTGCGCCGCGAGCCGCGCGACCGCCGCGGGCAGCTCGGCGAACGCGCACTCGCCGGCGATCAGCGCATCGAGCACGGGATCGGCGAGCAGCTCGAGCGCGAGCGCGAGGCGGCGCCGGTGCGTCCAGCGCGGCTGCTGCGCCGGCGGCAGTCGGCCGACCTGCGAGGAGCGGATCGTCAGGCGCCGCGCGTGGAACGCGCCTCCGAGCGGGAGGCGCACCTCGCGGTCGCCGTACCAGCTGAGCTCGACGACGCTGGCTTCGTCCCCCGCGAGCGCGAGTGCGGTCTCGAGACCCGCCGGCGCACCGCTCGCATGGAGCACGAGGTCGGCGTCGGGCGTCGCGGCGGCCGGCGACGCGAACGCGAGCCCGAGCGCGCGGGCCAGCGCCTCGCGCGCGGGATCCACGTCGACGAGTTCGACGCGGCACCCCGGCACGCGCGCCGCGAGCCACGCCACGAGGCAGCCCACGGTGCCGCCGCCCACCACCGCGATCCGGTCGCCGACGCGGGGCGTCGCGTCCCACAGACCGTTGATCGCGGTCTCGAGGTTCGCGGCCAGCACCGCGCGTGCGGGCGGCACCGCGTCGGGCACCGGGTGCAGTGCGTCCACCGGCACGACGTAGCGCGTCTGGTGCGGATACAGGCAGAACACGACGCGACCGACCAGTTCGGCCGGTCCTGACTCGACGCGGCCCACGCTGGCGTAGCCGTACTTCACGGGCGCGGGGAACTCGCCGTCCTGGAACGGCGCGCGCATCCGCGCGTACTCCGAGGGCGGTACGCGACCCGCGTGCACCAGCGACTCGGTGCCGCGGCTGATCCCGCTGTAGAGTGCACGCACGAGCGCCTCGCCGGGACCGGCGGGCCGCAGGATCTCGTCGCGGATCTCGCCGCGGCCGGGCGCCGTGATCCAGAACGCGGAGGCCGTGCTCATCGTTGCGGGAGGGTCGGGTGGTAACCGGGAAGAGGCAGCGATGATGCCGGGGCCCGCGCACGGTGGCGAGAGCGAAACGCTGCGCGCGAGCGCGCGGCGTGCGGTAGCGCTGGCGCTGGTCGCGACCGCCGTGGCCGCGGCGAGCGTGCAGGCGCTGCTCGACCTGTCGCCGGTCGCAGCGGTCGCCGCGGTCGCGATCGCCGCGGGCGGCGCGCTCGCGGTACTGCGGCACCTGCCGGGCCGCCATCCCCACCCGCGGTTCGGACCGGCGAACGTGGTGACGCTCGCACGCGCCGTGCCGACGGCACTCCTGGCCGGTCTCGCGGTCGAACCCGGGGCAGGCACGCCCGCGGTCGCGTGGTTCGCGGCGCTCGCGGCGCTCGCGGTGACGGTCCTGGACGGCGTCGACGGCCGGCTCGCGCGGCGTCGCGGCGTCGCGAGCGAGTTCGGCGCTCGCTTCGACATGGAGACGGACTCGCTGCTGGTGCTGGCGCTCGCGGTGCTCGCGTGGCGCTGGGACCGCGCCGGCGCGTGGGTGCTGCTGTCGGGGCTCGCGCGCTACCTCTTCGTCGCGGCGGGCGCGCTCGCGCCGTGGCTCCGTGCGTCGCTGCCGCCGAGCCGTCGACGCCAGGTGGTCTGCGTGGTCCAGATCGCGGTACTGCTCGCCGTCGTGGCACCCGTGCTGGGCTCCACGGCCGCCGCGGCACTCGCCGCCGCCGGCCTGCTGGCGCTCGCGTACTCGTTCGGCGTGGACTTCGCGTGGCTCGCACGGCGCGCGCGACGGACCGGGGACGGGCCCACTCTCGAATCCTGAACGGAGGATCGCCGCATGCTTCGCACTTCGCTCGCCGGTGCCGGCGCCCGCGTCCTCGCGGCCGCCATCGCGCCCGCGCTCGTCCTTGCACTGCTGCTCGCCGCGCCGGCCGCGCGCGCGGACCTCGACCGCTACGTGCTCGATCCGGACCACGTCTCGGTGGGCTTCCTGGTGGATCACGTCGGCTACGCGAAGACGCTCGGGATGTTCAGGCGCGTCAAGGGCAGCTACCGCTTCGACGACGCCACCGGGCGCCTCACGGACCTGCGGATCGAGATCGACGCGGCCAGCGTGTTCACGAACCACGAGAAGCGCGACCAGCACCTGCGGAATCGCGACTTCCTCGACGTCGAACGCTTCCCGAAGCTCGTCTACACCGCGACGAGCGCGCGCCGCACCGGCGAGCGCACGTTCGCGATCGACGGCCAGCTCGAGCTGCTCGGCCAGCGGCGACCGGTCACGCTCACCGCGACCTGGAACAAGAGCGAACCCTACCCACTGCTGCTCGCGCCGCTGCAGCGCTCGGTCGTCATGGGCGTGTCGGCGCGCGGCTCCTTCCGCCGCAGCGACTTCGGGATGAAGTACGCGGTCGAGAACGGCTGGGTCGGCGACGAGGTGCAGCTGATCGTCGAGCTCGAGGCGCGCCGGGAGTAGCGCCGCGTGGCCGACGTCCGCCGGCTCGCGGGCGGCCTCGCGCTCGCGGTCGCGCTGTGGCTGCTGAACGCGGCGCTCACCTTCCACAACGCGTGGCCGACGCCGGCAGTTCGCCTGCCGATGCCGCCGGAACTGTCGCTCGAGCTCGCGGCCGCGCTGCTGGCGCTCGCGGCGTGGACGGCCTGGCGCGCGCGGCGTGGTGCCGCGCCGCCAGCCGTCGCCGGCCTGCTCGCGGCCGTCACGCTGGCGTTCGCGCTGGGGCGTTACGCGGAGGTTACCGCGCCCGCGCTGTACGGCCGCCCCGTGAACCTGTACTGGGACGCGCCCCATCTCGGCGGCGTGGCGCAGATGCTCGCCGAGGCCGCGGGGCCGGGCCTCGCGCTGCTCGCGGTGCTCGGCGCACTGCTGGGACTGGGGCTCGTGGGTTGGCTGCTGCGGCTGGCCTGGGCGCGCGTGCTCGCCGGGCTCGCGACGCGCACCGGCCGACGCGCGGTCGCCTGGATCGGGAGCCTGGCGCTGGCGCTCGGCCTCGCGGACGCGTTCGGCCACGCGCCGACGCACGACTGGCTGCGCGTCGCGACGCCCGTCTCCGCCACCTACGTCGAGCAGGCGCAGCTGATCCTGCACGCGTGGCAGGTTGACCGGGCCGGCGACGGTGCGGCGGCGGCCAGCGCGGCCGAGGCGAACGCCGCGAGCACCGCGGACGCCGCGAGCGCGGACGCGCGCGCGATATCGGCGTCGTCGCTCGCGACGAGCCCCGACCCGCGCTTCCACGCGCTCGGCGGCGACGACGTGCTGCTCGTGTTCCTCGAGTCGTACGGCAGCATCGCGTGGACCGACGCGACGCTGGCCGCGCGACTCGCGCCGGAGCGCGCCGCGCTCGCGCGTGCGGTCGAAGTCACCGGGCGCACCGCGGTCTCCGCGACGGTGGTCGCACCCACGTTCGGCGGCAACTCGTGGCTGTCGCACCTCTCGCTGCTCGTCGGCCGCGAAGTCCGGGATCCGGGCACGTATGCCCGCACGATGCAGGGCCGGGGTCGCACCCTCGTGAGCGACTTCGCCCGCGCCGGCTATCGCACGGTCGCGCTGATGCCCGGCCTGCGCAATCCGTGGCCGGAGGGGGCCTACTACGGCTTCGACGCGATACTCGGCGCCGCCGCGATCGACTATCGCGGCCCCGAGTTCGGCTGGTGGCGGATCCCGGACCAGTACGCGCTCGCGAAGCTCGACGTGCACGCCGGCCCGGCACCGCGTTTCGTGTTCTTCCCCACGATCAGCTCCCACGCGCCGTTCCGGCCGACCCCGCCGTACCAGCCGGACTGGGCGCGCCTGCGGAGCGCGCGGCCCTACGGTCCCGAAGCCGACGCCGCGCTCGCACGGGCGCCCGACTGGACCAACCTCGCGCCCGCCTACGGCGACTCGCTCGCGTACGCCCTGCAATGGCTCGCGGGCTACCTCGAACGGCGCGCCGACGCGCCGCTGACGCTCGTGGTGATCGGCGACCACCAGCCTCCCGCGGCCGTCGGCGGGCCCAGCGACGACTGGAGCGTGCCGGTCCACGTGATCACGCGGCGCCTGGCGGCGGTCGATGCGCTGCGCGCCGCGGGCTTCGTGCCGGGGCTCGTGCCGCCGCGGGCGGCGCTCGGGCGCATGCACGAACTCCGGCCCCGACTGCTCGCGGCGTTCCGCGGCCGCGGCGCCGCAGCGATCGCTTCAGTCCCGCCGCCGGGCGTAGACGTCGCCGGACGCACCGCCCTCCCGGCGGCCGAGCAGCCGGCGTCGTAGCGCGGCAGCGTCGAGCCACTCCGGCGAGAGCACGTGGCTCTCGGCCTCCGACCACGCATAGCGGTAGTCGCCGAGTGCCGCGAGCCGCGCGAGGCAGGCCTCCGTCAGCTCCGGCGTCGCGGCGACGTACTCGAAGGACAGGGCGCGCACCGCGCGGTCGAGCCCCGCCAGTGCCTCGGCCTCGTAGCCCTCGACGTCGAGCTTCACGAAATCGGGCTCGCCGTACGCGGCGATCAGCGCCGCGAGCGTCGTGACTTCCACGGTGCCCGCGGCCCGCCATTCGACCTGCGCGAACCCCCGGTCGCGGCGCACGGCCTCGATCCAGGTGCGCGACAGGGTGGTCACCGTCGGCGTGCGCGGCGCGGCGTAGAGCGTCGCCGTGCCGGGCTCGCGACCGACCGCGGCGGGCACGATCGTCACGCCCGGGTCGCGACCGTAGAACCGCCGCAGCACCGCGAGGCAGTCGGCCTGCGGCTCGATCGCGACCACGCGCGCGCCGAGCCGGCGGAAACAGCGGGTCCGGTTGCCGACGTGCGCGCCGACGTCGAAGCAGAGGCCGCCGTCCGGCACGAACGGCCGGTACAACCGGGCGAACCGCGGCCCGCGCCACGGCTGGCCGTAGTAGAGCATCAGCGAGCGGGCCAGTCCCGCCAGTCGTCCCGCCGCTCCCGGCACGCGCCCTCCCACGCTCCAAAACGCCCACGCGCTGACGCACAATAGCGCGTCGCGCGCCCTCGGCGCGCAGAGGGCTCCGGATGACCCACCACGCGCTCGCCGCGGTGAAGCTCAAGGCCGTCGACGGCCACGTGCTCGACGCCGTGCGCGCCGAGCCCGTGGGTCGGCCGCGCGGCGGCGTCGTGATCGTGCAGGAGATCTTCGGCGTCACACGGCACATCCGCGACGTGGTGCACCAGTACGCGGACGCCGGCTACGCGGCGATCGCGCCGGCGCTGTTCGACCGCATCGAGCGCGGCGTCGACCTGCCCTACGACGACTACGCGCCCGGCCGGGCATTGCGCGACCGCGTGCGCCCCGAGCACGCGCTGCTCGATCTCAAGGCCGCGATCGACGCGGTCGCACCCGCGGGCAAGGTCGCGGTGGTCGGCTACTGCTGGGGCGGCTCGCTCGCGTATCTCGCGGCCTGCCACCTCCCGCTGGCCTGTGCGATCGCCTACTACGGCGGGCAGATCGTGAAGCTGCTCGAGCGCACACCGAAGTGCCCCGTGATGTTCCACTTCGGCGAGCGCGACACGCTGATCCCGCCCGTGGACGTGGAGCGCATCAAGCAGGCCTATCCGCTCGGCCACTACTACGTCTACCCGGCCGATCACGGCTTCAACTGCACGGATCGCGCCCAGCACGACGCGCAGGCCGCCCGGCTCGCGTTCGACCGGTCGCTCGATTTCCTCCATCGTCACGTCGGCTGAGCCGACATCCCGCGGCGCACGGACGCGCCACCGAAGGTGATCATGTCAACGTCGCTCGTCCTCTCCGATCCGTCGCTGCTGCGGCAGCAGTGCCACGTCGCCGGCCGCTGGGTCGACGCCGACTCGGACGCCACGTTCGAGGTCAGGAATCCGGCCACCGGCGAGCGGCTCGGCACCGTGCCTCGCATGGGTGCCGCCGAGACGCGCCGGGCGATCGAAGCCGCCCGCGCCGCGTTCCCGGCGTGGGCCGCCAAGCCCGCCAAGGAACGCGCGAAGATCCTGCGCGAGTGGGCGCGGCTGCTGGTGGCCAACGTCGACGACCTCGGCAAGCTGATGACCGCCGAGCAGGGCAAGCCGCTCGCCGAGGCGAAGGGCGAGGTCGCCTACGCGGCGGCGTTCTTCGACTGGTTCGCCGAGGAAGGCCGGCGCGTGTACGGCGACGTGATCCCGCAGCACCAGCCGGACAAGCGGCTGTTCGCGCTGCGCCAGCCGGTCGGCGTGGTCGCCGCGATCACGCCCTGGAACTTCCCGGCCGCGATGATCACGCGCAAGGCGGGACCTGCGCTCGCCGCCGGCTGCACGTTCGTCGTGAAGCCCGCGGAGGCGACGCCCTACTCCGCGCTCGCGCTCGCCGTGCTCGCGGAGCGCGCGGGCCTGCCGCCGGGCGTGTTCTCGGTCGTCACCGGGAATCCGCAGGAGATCGGCGGCGAGATGACCTCGAACCCGAAGGTCGCGAAGCTCACGTTCACCGGCTCGACCGCGGTCGGCAAGAAGCTGATGGCGCAGTGCGCGGGCACCGTGAAGAAGATCTCGCTCGAGCTCGGCGGCAACGCCCCGTTCATCGTGTTCGACGACGCCGACCTCGACGCGGCGGTCACGGGCGCGATCCAGTCCAAGTACCGCAACACCGGGCAGACCTGCGTCTGCGCGAACCGGATGATCGTGCAGGCCGGCGTCTACGACGCGTTCTGCGCGAAGCTGGTCGAGGCGACCAGGGGCCTGCGCGTCGGCAACGGCCTCGAGGGGCCCACCGAGCAGGGCCCGCTGATCGACGAGAAGGCCGTGGAGAAGGTCGAGAGCCACGTCGCTGACGCGGTCGCGAAGGGTGCGAAGGTCGCGCTCGGCGGCAAGCGCCACGCGCTCGGCGGCACGTACTACGAGCCGACGGTGCTCACGCACGTCACGCCCGCGATGCGCGTCGCGCGCGAGGAGACCTTCGGGCCGGTCGCGCCGGTGTTCCGCTTCGAGACGGAAGCCGAGGCGGTCGCGATGGCGAACGACACGGAGTTCGGCCTCGCCGCTTACTTCTACACGCGCGACGTGAGCCGCGCGTTCCGGGTCGCGGAAGCGCTGGAGTACGGCATCGTAGGTCTCAACACCGGGCTGATCTCGACCGAAGAGGCGCCGTTCGGCGGCTGGAAGGAGTCCGGCATCGGCCGCGAAGGCTCGAAGTACGGCATCCTCGACTACACCGAGCTGAAGTACCTGTGCCTCGGGGGGGTCTGACCCCTCGTTCGGGCGCGGGCGTGCCCGATTCGCGGAGGGTCGGGCCGCGCAAGGGGGCTGACCCCTGTTCCGACCGCTTCGCATGAACGCGCCGCTGTCGGATCGCGCGCTGATCCTGCTGCTCGCGGCCGTCACCGCCGCGGGGCCGGTCGCGCTCAACATCTACCTGCCGGTGCTGCCGAAGGTGCAGGCCGAGTTCGCGGTCAGCGTGGCCGCCGCGAGCACCACCGTCACCGCGCCGCTGATCGCGTTCGCGATCGGCATCCTCTTCTACGGTCCGGTCTCCGATCGCGTCGGGCGGCGGCCCGTGATCCTGTTCGGCCTCGCGGTGTTCCTGGTCGGCACGCTGCTGGCGCTGTTCGCGCCGTCGGTCGGCTGGCTCACCGCGGGCCGCGTCGTGCAGGCGCTCGGCACGTCCGCCGGCATCACCGTCGCACGCGCGGTGATGAGCGACCTCTACCCGCGCGACAAGATGGCGCGGATGATCGCCTACCTGACGATGGCGATGGTGCTCGCGAACGCGCTCGCACCGGTCGGGGGCGGCGCGCTCGCCGAGTTCGTGGACTGGCGCGGCGTGTTCGCGCTGCTGCTCGTCGGCGGCATCGCGATCACGTGGTCCACCTGGCGCCACCTGCCCGAGACGCGCGTGCCGGGGACGGGCAGCTCGGCGGTGCAGGTGCTGCAGGCCTCGGCGGTGCTCGCGACGCGGCCCGCGTTCCTCGGCTACGTACTCCAGAGCGGCGTCGTCTATGCGACCTTCCTGGTCTTCATCTCGCTGATGCCGTACGTGTTCGTGCAGGGCCTCGGCCACTCGACCACCGAGTACGGCTCCTGGTACCTCGCGATCGCGGTCGGCTACTTCGTCGGCAACTGGCACGTCACGCGCTACGCCGCGCGCCTCGGCGTGCACCGGATGATGGTGTTCGGCGTGTCGATCCAGGCCGTCAGCGCAGTGATCGCGTGGGGCGCGGCGTACGCGGGCTGGTGGCACCCCGCGTGGATCTTCCTGCCGTGGGCCGTGCTCGGCTACGGCCAGGGTCTCGCGCTGCCGAACATCACCGCGAGCGCGGTCGCGCTGGCGCCGCAGTACGCGGGCGCGGCCTCGGGCCTGCTCGGGTTCGGGCAGCAGCTGATGGGCGCGCTCTCGATCCAGGCGATGGCCGTCGCGTCGACCGCGACGCCGGTGCCCGTCGCCACCTTCGTCGCGGCGGCCTCGCTGTTCGCACTCGCCTGGCTGCCGCTGATGCGTGCGCGCTGACGCGCGCCGGGACACCGCCCGCCGGCGATCGCACGAGTCCGCGTCCGCGTTCGCGCCGCCGTTCTTCTTCGCAATCCGACGTTTCGCACCGCGGGCATGATTTCCGGCGTCGGGCACGGCGGCAGGGATGGCCGCGGCCCGGTGCACGACCGCACAAGCTACCTGGGGGCACGCATGGATGCAGGCGCCCCGGAGGCCACCGCATGACGGTGATCGTCTGGAACTCCCACGAGACGGTGAAGTGCCCTGCGGGCTCCGTCGCGCAGCACCCGCGCTACGGCCGCGTGAAGGTGGTGAAGGCCACCGGCTGGCAGCGGCTGGTCGAGGCGCACCGCTACTCCCGGTGGACCACGCCGTACGGTTCGACCATCACTTTCCCCGAGCGCTTCTCGGCCTTCGTGGACGTGCGGGAGCTGCGTCGCGTCGGCGCACTCCCCTGGCCCGTAGCCGACAAGCTGGAGCCCTGACACGCACGGCCGCGCGCCGGGCTCCGGGCCGACCCGCCGAGCAGGCCTAGGCCGGCACCCCTTGCGCCGCCAGCGTCACCGCGGACGCCGGCGCCGTGCCCGCATGCCGCCCGGCGCACGCGACGATGCGCGCCACCAGCGCACTCACGTCGTGGTGATGCAGCAGGAAACCGTCGGCACCCCGCTTCAGGCTCTCGCGCGCGAGCAGTTCGCTCGACACCTCGGACAGCACGAGGATCCGCGTGGCGGAGGTGCAGGCCGCCGCGAACCGCGCGATCCATCCGAGCGCGGTGGCCTTCCCCACGAGGCACCCGAGCAGCACTACGTCCGGCTGGAGGCGCAGGGCCAGCGGCAGGCCCTCTTCGAGCGCACGAGCGTGCCCCGCGCACTCGAGCTCGGGGTGTTGCTGCAGCGCGGCGACGAGTTCGGCACCAGGATCCGGATCCAGGACTAGCAGGACCCGCAGACGGGTGCGGCAGGGAGGCATCGAGTCTTCTTGCAGGGCCCGAGTTCGGGACCAGTGTGGGCCCGATCCGGCCAGCTTGGCCATTACGTTTGCCTCATGTTCCCGGAAACCGGAACGGGAGACGCAGTTTCAGCCCGCTACCCGACTTAGCATCCGGTGCAGCGTCCACGGAGGGCCCCCTTGCCGCTCGAACTCCGCCCCCGCGTGCCCGGAGTCCGCGCCGCTGCCGCCGGTCCCGGTGCCGTGCCTATTGCCGTCGCGGAGCCCTGACGTGCTCGGGCGTTTCCTCGAGATCACGGTGCCGGCGCCGCGCATCCTCGAATCCTGGCGATTCTGGGAGAGCCTCGGTTTCGCGGGCGCACCGGTCGGCGAGACCTGGACGCACCGCTGCGCGGTTGCCACCGACGGCCGCGTGGCCGTCGGCCTGCACGAGGCCGACGTCCCGCCGTGCACGCTGACCTACGTGCGGCCGGACCTCGCCCGCCACCTGCCCGCGCTGGAGTCGGTCGGCGTCGAGTTCGAGGCGCGCGTGCTCGGCGACGACCGCTTCAACGAGGCGAGCTTCACCGCCGCCGGCGACCAGCCCTTCCGCCTGCTCGAGGCGCGCACGTGGTCGCCGCCGGCCCGGGCTCAGCCGTCGCCGTTCGGCTGGTTCGAGGAATACGCGATCCCGGTGCGCGACCTGGCCGCGGCGCGCGACTACTGGGAGCGACTGGGGTTCGTGGCCGTCGAGGAGCGCGAGTACCCGTGGCCCAGCCTCGCGCTGACCAGCGACACGCTGGACGTCGGACTGCACGCGGGACCGGATCTCGGCGGCCCGACGCTGGTGTTCGCGACCGACGACGTCGCGGCACTGCGCGAGCGGCTCGCCGCCGTCGGCATCGAGACCGACGCGCGCCTGCCGCGCGCCCTCGATCCCCGCCTCTACCTGCGCGTGACCTCGCCCGAGGGCCTGCGGTTGCTGGCCGGACCCGGGACCGCATGACGATGCGTTGTCGATCGAGGCGCAGGTCGCGCGGTCGTGCGCATACGGGCCGGCGGAGCCCGTCAGAGGCGAGGCCATGGCGCCGATCCGTTACGGGAAGTTGGCGTCGTGCCACTCGAGCTCGACGGCGGATGCGTGCCCGGAGAACAGCGCGAAGTTCACGCCCTGCCCGTCCCACCTGGCGCGTCGTCAGCCCTCCCCGCGCCGCGCCAGCTGCAGCAGCGCCGCGAGCGGCGCGCCGATCCAGTCCGGCCGGTTGTCGAGCTCGTAGCGCACCTCGTGGAGCGCCTGCTCGAGCAGCAGGAAGTCCACGAGCGTCCGGTGCCGCGCGTCGTCGCGCGCGAGGCCCGCGGCGGCGACGCTGCGGAGGTACGCGTCGAGGAAGGCCGCCTGCGTCTGCGCCAGCCAGCCGTCCGCGGCAGCCCGGTGCGAAGGCGTGCACGCCGGCGCCGCCGCCGCCGCCAGCACGGCGTGCCGCACGTAGTCGAACGAGCGCAGCATCCCGGCGACGTCGCGGAGCGCGAGATGCTTCGCCCGGCGCTCGTCCATCGAGCGCTGGGGCTCGCCCTCGAAGTCGACGATCAGGAAGTCGCTCTTCGCGAGCAGCACCTGGCCCAGGTGAAAGTCGCCGTGGTGGCGGGTCTTCACGAGACCGTCCGGCGCGAGCCCTGTCGGCGTGGCCGCGAGGCGGAGCAGCGGGTCACGGGCCGCCGCGAGCGCCAGCGATAGTGGCTGCAGCGCCGGCGGCAGTTGCTCGACCGCGGCTTGCACCCGCGCGAGCGTGGCGTGCACGTCCTGGCCGACGCGGGCGGCCCAGCGCTCGAGGTCGCCGGGACCCACCGGCTCCGGCGCGAACGCCGGGACGTCCGTCGCGCGCGCGAGTGCCGCGTGCAGTGCGCCGGTGCGATCCGCGAGCGTGCCGATCAGCGACAGGAACGCGCCGTGCTCCTCGGCCGCGTCGCGGCCGGCTGTCAGCCGGTCGAGGTAGCGTTCGAGGTACTCGGTGGCCCAGCGCCAGCCGTCGCCCTGGTTGAGCACGAACTCCTGCACGACGCCGAGCGCGGTCCGCGTCCCGTCCGGCGCCTCGTACTGGAGCGAGCCCGCGAGCCGGACGGAATGCGGGAAGCCGATGCGGTCCGTCAGGAACTCGCCGATCTCCACCTCGGGGTGCACGCCCACCGCGAGCCGCCGGAAGCACTTGAACAGCAGTCGCTCGCCTAGCGCGACGGTCGTGTTGCTGGTCGCGGCCGACAGCGGGCGGCACGGCAGTTCGAACACCTCGGCGCCGGCGAGCGCCGGGAACGCGCCCGTGGGCCGGAAGTGCAGCGAGCCGTGCGCCAGCCGAACGGTCTCGCGGTTCGCGAGTCCCGCGAGCACCGCCTGCACGAAGCGCTCGTCCAGCATCGCGTCGGACACCAGGCCGACGCGCGCGTGGCGGCGCGCCCGCGCGAGAGCCGCGCCCTTCAGCAGCGGCGGCACCTCGCCCGCGTCTTCCCAGACGAGCGTCAGCGGCAGGAACCATCGCGACGGCGGGCGCTCGCCCGGGCCGAAGTGTTCCACGTCCACGAACGCCAGCAGCCACTCGGCGGGCGCCTGCAGCCACGGCAGCGCGGCCACGATGCGCACCGGCCCGAGCGGCTCGCCCTTGCCGCCGTACCAGCGCTGCGCGCCGAGGTGGTGGGGCAGCACCTGCTGTTCGAGCTGGCGCCGCACGGACTCGGCCAGCGAGCGTCGCCACGGCGCCACGCGCTCGGCATCGAGACTGTCCCAGCCCTCGAACAGCACGAGCACCGGCAGTTCGTCGGCCGCCAGCATCTCGACGTGCCACGACGGCGGCTGCGCGTTCGCCTCCAGCCGGAACCAGTAGAACTGGTGGCCGGGCAGCGTCAGCAGGTACGGCAGCTGGCCGATCGGGGGGAAGGCGGTACGCCCGAGCATCTCCACGGGCACGCGGCCCGCGTAGCTCCTGAGGTCGAGCTCGACCGGCTGCGCGGTGCGCGCGAGATTCGCGACGCAGAGGATCGTCTCGCCCTCGTGCTCGCGCACGTAGGCGAGGATCTTGCGGTTGCCCGGCCGCACGAACGCGAGCGTGCCGCGGCCGAAGGCCTTCGACTGGCGCCGCACCGCCAGCATCCGCTTGGTCCAGTTCAGCAGCGAGTTCGGCTCGCGCAGCTGCGCCTCGACGTTGACGACCTGGAACCCATGGATCGGGTCCATGATCGGCGGCAGGTAGAGCCGCTGCGGGTCGGCCCGCGAGAACCCGCCGTTGCGGTCCGGGCTCCACTGCATCGGCGTCCGCACGCCGTTGCGGTCGCCGAGGTAGATGTTGTCGCCCATGCCGAGCTCGTCGCCGTAGTAGACGATCGGCGTGCCGGGCATCGACAGCAGCAGGGCGTTCATCAGCCGGATCCGCGCCGGGTCGTTCTCCATGAGCGGCGCGAGGCGGCGCCGGATGCCGAGGTTGATCCGCGCGCGCGGGTCGGCCGCGTACTGGCCGCACATGTAGTCGCGCTCGCGGCTCGTCACCATCTCGAGCGTCAGCTCGTCGTGGTTGCGGAGGAAGATCGCCCACTGGCACGCGTCCGGGATCGCCGGCGTCTGGTTCATGATGTCGACGATCGGGTGGCGGTCCTCCTGCGCGATGGCCATGTACATCCGCGGCATCAGCGGGAAGTGGTAGGCCATGTGGCACTCGTCGCCGTCGCCGAAGTAGGCACGGACGTCCTCGGGCCACTGGTTCGCCTCGGCGAGGAACAGGCGGTCGGCGTGGCGCACGTCGAGTTCCGCGCGCAGCCGCTTCAGGATCGCGTGCGTTTCCGGCAGGTTCTCGCAGTTCGTGCCGTCGCGTTCGATCAGGTACGGGATCGCGTCGAGCCGCAGGCCGTCCACGCCCATGTCGAGCCAGCGGCGCATCACCTCGACGACCGCCTCGACCACGCGCGGGTTGTCGAAGTTGAGGTCGGGCTGGTGGCTGAAGAAGCGGTGCCAGTAGTACTGGCCCGCGGCCTCGTCCCAGGTCCAGTTCGACTTCTCGGTGTCCGTGAAGATGATCCGCGCGTCCCGGTAGAGCGCGGGATCGTCCGTCCAGACGTAGAAGTCGCGTTCGGGACTGCCGCGAGGGGCGCGGCGCGCGGCCTGGAACCAGGCGTGCTGGTCCGAGGTGTGGTTGATCACGAGCTCGGTGATCACGCGCAGCCCGCGCGCGTGCGCGGCGTCGAGGAACCGCCGGAAGTCCTCGAGCGTGCCGTAGTGCGGGTGCACGCCGCCGTAGTCGGCGATGTCGTAGCCGTCGTCCTTCAGCGGCGACGGGTAGAACGGCAGCAGCCACACCGCGTCCACGCCGAGGTCGCGGATGTAGTCGAGCCGCCCCGTCAGGCCGCGGAGGTCGCCGATGCCGTCGTCGTCGGAATCGCAGTACGCCTTGACGTGCGTCTGGTAGACGACCGCGTCCTTGTACCAGAGCCCGTCGCCGGAGCCGGCGGCGGCGCCCGGCCCCGCGCTTCCGTTCGTGTACCGCCCTTCCATGGGCCTCCGTCGTCGCTCGTCCGGCGCGCCGGCGAGCTCACGGGAAGTAGTCGAAATCCTGCTCGCGCGCGGTCGCGCCGGCGCCGTTCAATGCAGGCCCCGGGACCCTGAGGGCGGCGGCGGCGCCTTCAGGCAGATCATCGCGAGCGGCGGAAGCGTCAGGTTCAGGCTGTGCAGCCGACCCTGCGCCGGCACCGGCATCGACTCGGCGCCGCCGAAGTTGCCGAGGCCGCTGCCGCCGTAGAGCGGCGCGTCCCCGTTCAGGATCTCCTGCCAGTACCCGGGCGACGGCACGCCGACGCGATAGTTCTCGCGCGGCTGCGGCGTCAGGTTCAGCACCACCAGCACCGCCTCGCGGCCGTCCGCGGCCTTGCGCAGGTAGGCGGCGACGCCGCGCTCCGCGTCGTCCACCGCCACCCACTCGAAGCCCTCCGGCCCGAAGTCGCGCTCGTGCAGCGCGGGCTCGTTCCGGTACATGCGGTTGAGGTCCTCGATCCAGCGCAGCAGTCCCTGGTGCGGAGCGTGTTCGAGCAGCTGCCACTCGAGCGCGCCGTCGTGGTTCCACTCCCGCCACACGCCGAACTCGCCGCCCATGAACAGCAGCTTCTTCCCGGGGTGCGTCCACAGCCAGCCGTACAGCAGCCGCAGGTTCGCGAACTTCTGCCAGTGATCGCCCGGCATGCGGCCGAGCAGCGAGTTCTTCAGGTGCACGACCTCGTCGTGCGAGAAGGCCAGCAGGTAGTTCTCGCTCCAGGCGTACCAGATGCCGAATGTCAGCTGGTCGTGGTGGTGCCTGCGGTGGATCGGGTCGCGCGCGAAGTACTTCAGCGAGTCGTGCATCCAGCCCATGTTCCACTTCAGGCCGAAGCCGAGCCCCCCCATCGAGGTCGGGCGCGAGACCATCGGCCACGCGGTGGACTCCTCGGCGATCGTCTGCACGTCCGGGTGCGCCGCATACACCGCGTCGTTCAGCTCGCGCAGGAACCGCACCGCCTCGAGGTTCTCGCGGCCGCCGTGCTCGTTCGGGAGCCAGTCGCCCTCGGCCCGCGCGTAGTCGAGGTAGAGCATCGAGGCGACCGCGTCCACGCGCAGGCCGTCCGCGTGGTAGCGGTCGAGCCAGAACAGCGCGGAGGAGATCAGGATCGAGCGCACCTCGTGGCGCCCGTAGTTGAAGATCGCGGAGTTCCACTCCGGGTGGAAGCCGCGCCGGCGGTCCTCGTGCTCGTAGAGGTGCGTGCCGTCGAAGTAGACGAGCCCGTGCTCGTCCATCGGGAAGTGCGAGGGCACCCAGTCGAGGATCACGCCGATGCCGGCGCGGTGCAGCGCGTCGACCAGCTCCATGAACTCCTCGGGCTCGCCGTAGCGCGAGGTCGGCGCGAAGTAGCCGGTGGTCTGGTAGCCCCACGAGCCGTAGAACGGGTGCTCCATCACCGGCAGGAACTCGACGTGCGTGAAGCCCGTGCGCACGAGGTACTCGGGCAGCTCGCGCGCGAGCTCGCGGTACGACAGCGAGCGCCAGCCCTCGGCGGGCACGCGCCGCCACGAGCCGAGGTGCATCTCGTAGACCGACATCGGCGCGTCGAGCGCGTTGTGCCGGCCGCGGCGGGTCATCCACTCGGCGTCATGCCAGCGGTAGCGAACGTCCCAGATGCGCGACGCGGTCCCCGGCGGCAGCTCCGCGCGGAACGCGAACGGGTCCGCCTTGTCGACCGCGTACCCGTGGTGGCGCGACGCGAGGTGGTACTTGTAGCAGTCCCCGTGACCCGCGCCCGGCACGAAGCCCTCCCAGAGGCCCGAGCCGTCCTCGCGCGCGCGCAGCGGGTGCGCGCCGCGGTCCCAGCCGTTGAAGTGGCCGACGACCGCGACGTACGCCGCGTTCGGCGCCCAGGTCGCGAAACGCGCGCCCGCGACGCCGCCCTCGACGCACGGGTGCGCGCCGAGCTTCTCGTACAACCGGTAGTGCCGACCCTGGCGGAACAGCCAGACGTCGTGATCGGTCAGGCGGAGTTCTTCGCCGCGACGCGGCCTCGGGTCGTTCACGGGAGCTTCTCCGGTCCGGCGGCCCGGGCCCCCAGCCGTTGGACCCTGTTCACGGCCGGCGGGTGCTCCCTGTCCGACACGTCCTCGCGGTACCTGGGACATCCGTGTCCTGCGTCGACTCGTTCGTGGTGCGCGGGCGACCGGTCGCAGCCGACCGGTCCCCGCGCGTGCGGCAGCGTCACCGCGGTATCGTCCCACACGCTTTCGCCCAGCGGCAATCGCGTTGCGCGGTCCGACGGCGTCGCGGGCGCGCACCGCGCGCGGCGTGCCGGCCAACCCGGGTCGCACGCTCACCGGGCCGAGCTCCGCGGTGGCTGCAGGTACCACTGCACGCCCCACGGCGGCACGACCGACTGCAGCTCGCCGGGGACGGGGGGCCAGATCATCGGCCCGGGCGGCGACGCGAAGGTGGCCGGGCGCTCGTCCACGTTCAGCAGCAGCGTGAGCACGCCCCCCCGGCGCGAACGCCACTCCACGCACAGCTCGCCCGCGCTCGGCCGCTCGACGCGTGCCTCGACGACGCCGTCGGCGACGAACGGCACCACGTGCCGGCGGCGCAGCGCGAGGCACTCGCGGTACAGCGCGAGCCAGCGCGCATGCCGCCCGCGCTCGCGCTCCGTCCAGTCCAGCTTCGAGCGTTCGAAGGTCCCGGGCGCATTCGGATCCGGGATCCGCTCGCGCAGCGCCGGATCGGCGAACGCCGGGAAGCGCGCGAACTCCCGTCGCCGGCCTTCGCGCACCAGTGCCGCGAGCTCGGGGCCGAAGTCGCAGAAGTACTGGAACGGCGCGCTCGCGCCCCACTCCTCGCCCATCCAGAGCAGCGGCGGATGCGGGGCGAGCAGGAGCAGCGCGGTCAGCGGCTCGAGCCTGCCCGGCGGCACGAGGTGCGCGAGCCGCTCGCCGAACGCGCGATTGCCGACCTGGTCGTGGTTCTGCAGGAAGCCGAGGAACGCACCGGGCGGCAGCCCGCCGCTCGGCTCGCCGCGCGGCGCGCCCGAGTACGGCGATCGCTCGCCCTGCCAGGCGAAGCCCTCCGCGAGGCAGCGCGCGAGGTGGCGCAGCGGGTCCGCGGCGTAGCAGAGGTAGTAGCCGTGCGTCTCGCCGGTGGCGAGCACGTGCAACGCGTGGTGCACGTCGTCGTTCCACTGCGCCGTGCAAAGCTTCGGGCGGCCGCGCGCGTCGCGGAACAGGTAGTGCGCCGCGTTGCGGGCGTTCTCGAGCACGAGGTGGATCTCGCGCCGGCCCGCGAAGCGGGCGCGCACCCGCGTCGCCAGTTCCTCGATCACGTCGGGCCGCGAGTCGTCGGCGATCGCGTGGACCGCATCGAGCCGCAGCCCGTCGAGGCGGAACTCCTCGAGCCAGTACAGCGCGTTGCCGATCGCGTACTCGCGTACCCAGCGCGAATTCTCGCCGGGCCCGCGGCCGTCGAAGTTCACGGCCGCGCCCCACGGGGTCGCGTGCCGCCGGGTGAAGAAGTCGGGCGCGTAGAAGCCGAGGTAGTTGCCGTCCGGCCCGAAGTGGCTGTAGACCACGTCGAGCAGCACCATGAGGCCGCGCTCGTGCGCCGCGTCAACGAGCGCCTTGAAGTCCTCCGGGCGGCCGTAGCTCGAATCCGGCGCGTACGGCAGCACGCCGTCGTAGCCCCAGTTGCGGCGGCCCGGGAAGTCCGCGACCGGCAGGATCTCGAGCGCGGTGATGCCGAGCTCGGCGAGCGCGTCGAGCCGCTCGATCGCGGCGCGGAAAGTGCCCTCGCGCGTGAACGTGCCGAGGTGCAGTTCGTAGACGACGGCCTCGTGCCAAGGGCGGCCGCGCCACGCGGTGCAGCGCCAGCGGTGGGCTCGCGGGTCCACCACTTCGCTCGGGCCGTGGCAGTCGACCGGCTGGAAGCGGGAGCCGGGATCCGGGACGCGAAGCCCGAGGCCGATCCCGAACCGGTAGCGCGCGCCCGGCCGGACGCCCGGCACGCGGCACTCGAACCAGCCGTCCGCCTCGCGCGTCATCGCGTGGTCGTGCTCGGCCGGCGCCGCGGTCGCGGCGTCGCGAACCGGGGGCTCCCCGCCGCTCGTGTCGAGGTGCAGCGTGACCGCGTGCAGCGCCGGCGCCCAGAAGCGGAACCGCACGCCGTCGGCGTCGAGTTCGGGGCCGAAAGGGGTCACCGCCGCGGTGGCGGCGTCGGCGCTGTCCGCTTCCATCGAGGCTCCGCGGCGGCACCGGCAGGTGCCGCGAGCCACGCACGGTAGCGGAGTGGCGCGCCGGGCCCGTGCGAAGCCGCGCAACCGCGGTCGCGCGGGGACGCGGATTCGTCGAAGCTCGCGCCGGATGCGGCGGGTGGCGAGCGCCTACACCGCCCGGGAGAACCGCGGCGTCTCGCCCGGCGCCACCGGCTGCGCCTCCGGCAGGTGCGCGTCGAACGGCATCGCGACGTTGCGCATCAGCAGGCGCCCGCGGCCGGTCACGACCAGCCCGCGATCCTCGTTGCGCACGAGACCGTCGGCCTCGAGCGGCCGCAGTTGCTCCAGCTCGCCGAGGAAGTACTCCTCGAACACGATCCCGTGCTCGGCCTCGACCTCCTCGAACGACAGGCGGGTCGCGCACATCAGCCGCTGGATCACGTCGCGGCGGATGCGGTCGTCGCGCGTCAGCTGCACGCCGCGCCGCACGGCGAGCCCGCCGGCGTCGATCGCGGCGTAGTAGTCGTTCAGGGTCTTGGCGTTCTGCGCGTACGCGTCGCCGACCTTCGAGATCGACGACACGCCGAACGCGACCAGGTCGCACTCCGCCTGCGTCGAATAGCCCTGGAAGTTCCGGTGCAGGGTGCCGGCGCGCTGCGCGCGCACGAGCTCGTCGGTCGGCAGCGCGAAGTGGTCCATGCCGACGTAGACGTAGCCCGCGTCGGAGAGCTTCTGCACCGTGAGCTCGAGCAGGCCGAGCTTCTCGGCGGCGCTGATCAGGTCCGCGGTCCTGATCTGGCGCTGCGGCTTGAACAGGTGCGGCAGGTGCGCGTAGCTGTAGGTGGCGATGCGGTCCGGGCGCGCGTCGATCACGAGGTCGAGCGTGCGCGCGAACGTGGTGCGGTTCTGCTTCGGCAGGCCGTAGATCAGGTCGACGCTGACGCTCTCGATGCCGACCTCGCGCGCGCGCGAGATCAGCGCCAGCGTGCCCTCGCAGGACTGCACGCGGTTGACCGCGACCTGCACGGCCGCATCGAAATCCTGCACGCCGAGGCTGACGCGGTTGAAGCCGAGCTTCGAGAGCTCCTCGAGCCGGTCGAGGTCGATCGTGCGCGGGTCGATCTCGATCGAGTACTCGCGGTCGGGCGCGTTCGTCAGCGCGAAGTGCCGGCGCATCTTCTCGAGCAGCTCGGCGATCTGCCGGGTCGAGAGGAACGTGGGCGTGCCGCCGCCGAAGTGCAGCTGGTTCACGGGGCGCGACTTGTCGTACAGCGCACCCTGGCGCTCGATCTCGCGGTACAGGCGGTCGAGGTACAGCGCGGCCTTGGAATGGTCGCGCGTGATGACCTTGTTGCAGCCGCAGTAGAAGCACGGGCTCGCGCAGAACGGCACGTGCACGTACAGCGACAGCGGGCGCACGACGCCGTCGCGACCCGGCGCGTTGCTGGCGCGCGCGGCCGCGACGTATTCGTCCACGCCGAAGCCGGGGTGGAACTGCACGGCCGTGGGATAGGACGTGTAGCGGGGACCGGGACGGTCGTACCGCTGGATCAGGCCGGCGTCGAACACGGCGCGGCCGTCGTCGGGAACTTGCATCGTCCGCCTCTTCCGCCGGGCTCACCCGGCTCCGCCTCTGGACCGCAAGTTACGGGCGGGGTCGCCGCAGGTGCCAGCGTGGAAATACGGATCGGTCTCCGGGAACTTGCACCAGAATCGGGGACTTACGCGAGGGGGGCCACGGGCGGGCGGAGCCGCGCGGCCGACCGGGGCGCTCAGTTCCCGAGGAACTCCCACACCCGGTCCAGGATCCCGGAGCCGGCCCAGAACACGCCGTAGAGCAGGAGCCCGATGTACGCCGTGGCGACGGCGGTCGCGACGTAGCCGGCGATCACGATCACGCCGTCCCGCTCGGCCATGCCGACCGCGAGCAGCACGATCGCGATCGCGGGCGCCGTGTTCGTGAACGGGAAAAGCGGCAGCGGCGCCATCAGCAGCAGGGCGACCAGCACCAGCATCAGTCCGTTGATGCGGTTCAGCGTCGCGCCGTGCGTGAGCGCGAGCAGCCGCGGCCGGATCAGCTTCTCGAACCGGCGGCTCGCGGCCGCGCTCTTGCGCAGCACGGTGGCGACGTGGGCGGAGTTCAGCCTGCGGGACAGCAGGCCGTTCGGCAGCCACGGCACGCGGTTCGCGGTCACGCCGGCGCCGACCAGCAGCAGCAGCAGGCCGAACACGGTGCTGGTGCCCGGGATCGACACGGGCAGCAGGACCGGGACCGCGAGGAACACGCAGAACAGCAGCAGTCCCTGCTCGCCGATCAGCTCGAGCAGCTGGCGGATCGAGACCTCGGGGGACGGCAGCGCGTCGGCCGCACCGTCGAAGGTCACGGACAGGCTGGTTTCCGGGTTGTGGAACTGGGTGGTGGTCAGGCGGCCTCCGGACGCGACGAGCGGGGAACCCCCGCGGCGGCCGGCGCATTCTAGCGTTACGGACGGTGGATCCGGGCGTGCCGGCGCTCGCCGTCCTGCGCGAGCGCCCCGGTCGGGCCTAGAATCGCGGCCTCCGTTCCCCGCGAGCTACGAGCATGTCCCGCAATCGTTCGACGGCCGCCGCCCTGACGGGCCTCGCCGTGACCGCCGCCCTGTCGCTCCCCGCTCGGGCACTGGCCGACGAGGGCATGTGGACCTTCGAGAACTTCCCCGCGGCGCAGGTGAAGGAGAAGTACGGCGCGACGATCGACCAGCGCTGGCTGGACCGCGTGCGCGGCGGCGTCGCGCGGCTCGACAACGGCTGCTCGGCCTCGCTCGTGTCGCCCGACGGGCTCGTGCTGACGAACCACCACTGCGTCACCACCTGCATCGCCGACCGCTCTTCGCCCGAGCGCGACCTGCTCGCGAAGGGCTTCCTGGCGCAGAACCGCGCGCTGGAGGAACGCTGCGAAACCGACCGCGTCAGCGTGCTGGTCGGCACCGAGGACGTGACGGCCAAGGTGACCGAGGCGACCAAGGGCCTGCAGGGCGCCGGTCTGGCCGAGGCGCGCCGCCGCACGCGCACGCAGCTCGAACAGGCCTGCGAGGACGCCTCGAAGGAGGATCGCAGGGCCGGTCCGCTGAAGTGCGAGACGGTGGAGCTCTACCAGGGCGGCCAGACCTGGCTCTACCGCTACAAGCGCTACGACGACGTGCGCCTCGTGTTCGTGCCGGAGAACGACGTCGCGGCCTTCGGCGGCGACCCGGACAACTTCCAGTTCCCGCGCTGGTGCCTCGACATGGCGCTGCTGCGCGTCTACGAGAACGGCAAGCCTGCCCGCACCCCGAACCACCTCGAGATGGACTTCGCCGGGCCCGCCGAGGGCCAGGCCACGTTCGTCGCCGGCCACCCGGGGAACACCGAGCGCCTGCTGACCGTCGAGCAGCTGCTGACGCAGCGCAACTCGCTGATCCCGTTCTGGCTCGTGCGCAACGTCGAACTCCGCGGCCGCTACCTGCAGTACGCGCGCACGAGCCCCGAGGCCGAGCGGCAGGTCGCCACCGACCTGTTCGGCCTCGAGAACTCCATCAAGGTCCGCCGCGAGCAGCTCGACGCGCTGCTGGACGAGCGGCTGTTCGCGGAGCGCCGCGCCGAGGAGGCGAAGCTGCGCGAGTACCTCGCGAAGAGCCCGGAGCTGGCCCGCGAGGTCGGCGATCCCTGGGCGGACATCGCGAAGGCGCAGCAGACCTACCGCAACATCCTGCAGCCGTTCACGTTCGTCGAGGGCGGCGCCGGGTTCGGCAACAGCGTGCTGTTCACGCGCGCGCGCCAGCTGGTGCGCGCGGCCGAGGAACGCGCCAAGCCGAACGAGCAGCGGCTGCGCGAGTACACCGAGGCGCGCCTGCCGGCGCTCCGGCAGACGCTCGGCGCGCAGGTGCCGATCCACCCGGAGGTCGAGAACATCCGGATCGCGTTCGGGCTGGCGCGGATGCGCGAGTTCCTCGGGCCCGACCACCCGGTCGTGCGCCGCGTGTTCGGCAACGCGTCGGCGACCGACATCGCGGAGAAGCTGGTGGCCGGCACGAAGCTGGCCGACCCGGCGACGCGCACCGCTCTCTACGAGGGCGGCGCCGCGGCAGTGCAGGCCTCGGAGGACCCGATGATCGAGCTCGCGCGCTCGATCGACGCCGAGGCGCGCGCGCTGCGCAAGCGCTTCGAGGACGAGGTGGACGGCCCGACCACCGAGGCGCAGGGGCGCCTGTCGCGCGTGCGGTTCGCGGCGCTCGGCACCAACACCTACCCGGACGCCACCTTCACGCTGCGGCTGTCGTACGGCGCGATCGCGGGCTGGCGGGAAGGCGAGCGCACGGTGCCGGCGTTCACCACGCTCGACCGCCTGTTCGAGCGCGCCACCGGCCAGCCGCCGTTCCGCGTGCCGCAGAGCTGGGAGTCCGTGAAGGCGCGGCTCGACCTGGCCACGCGCTTCAACACCTCGTCCACGCACGACATCGTCGGCGGCAACTCCGGCAGCCCGATGCTCGACGCGAAGGGCAACGTGGTCGGCCTGATCTTCGACGGCAACATCCACTCGATATCCGGTACGTACTGGTACGACGCCGAGCTGAACCGGGCGGTGTCCGTGAACACGCAGATCATGCGCGAGGCCATGTCGAAGGTGTACGGCGCGGACGCGCTGCTGAAGGAGCTCGGCGCGAAGTAGCCGAAACGGGGAGTGTCCCCGTTTTCCGCCCTGTGGACGGAAGCGCGAGACGGGCTGCATGCGACGGCAGGGTGGAAAGAGCGGACTGGCCCCTGTTCGGGTCGACGGTTTCCTCGTCGCGCTGACGCTCGCGATCGTCGCGGCTGCGGTCGCGCCGGAACTCGGCGCGACCGGCGGGACGCTGGGGCTCGACCGCGTCGTCAAGTACGGCATCGCGGTCGTGTTCTTCCTGCACGGCGTGCTGCTGCCGACCGAGAGCCTCGCGCGCGGCATCCGCAACTGGCGGCTGCATGCGCTCGTGAACGCGATGACGTTCGGGCTGCTGCCACTCCTCGGCCTCGTCGCGTTCGCCGCGTCGCGCCCGTGGCTGCCCGAGCCGCTGCCGCTCGGGCTGTTCTACGCCACCGCGGTCGCCTCGACGATCAGCTCCTGCGTCGCGCTGACGGCGGTGGCCGGCGGCAACGTCGCCGGCGCGGTGTTCAATGCGACGCTGTCCGGGATCCTCGGGGTGTTCCTGACGCCGGCCCTGACGAGCCTGGTCGCCACCACGGCCGGCCTGGAGCTCTCGGTGATCGACGCGATCCGCGCCATCGCCCTGCAGGTGCTGGTGCCGATGCTCGCCGGCCAGCTGCTGCGCCCGTGGCTGGCCGGGCCGCTCGGCCGCCGCCGCGCGGCCGTGTCCGTCGTCGACCGCGCCTCGATCGTGCTGGTCGTCTACGTCGCCTTCAGCGACTCGTTTCGCGCCGGCGTCTGGGCGCAGACCTCGTGGACGTCGCTCGCGCTGACGGCCACGATCACGCTGGCGCTGTTCGCGGTCGCGACGATCGCTGTGCTGCGGGCCGCGCGCGCCATCGGCCTGCCGCGCGAGGACGAGATCGCGGCGCTGTTCTGCGGCTCGCAGAAGAGCCTCGCGACGGGCATCCCGGTCGCGAGCGTGCTGTTCGCCGGCGACCCGGGGCTCGGCCTGGTCGTGCTGCCACTGCTGCTGTATCACCAGCTGCAGCTCGTCGCCGGCGCGGTGCTCGCGCGCCGCTACCTCGGTTAGAGTGCCGCGCGTGGACGCCCCCGCCTGGAGCCCCGCCTACGACGACGTCGGCGAATGCGTCGAGGCGACGCTGCGCCGGCTCGGCAACCGCATCGTGCTCGGCACGCCGCTCGGCATCGGCAAGCCCTCGCACCTGCTGAACGAGTTCTGGCGCCGTGCCGCGCGCGACCCGAACCTGCGCCTCACGATCTTCACGGCGCTGTCGCTGAACCGGCCGGCCGCCGGCAGCCGGCTCGAGGCGCGCTTCCTGGAGCCGCTGGTCGCGCGCGTGTTCGGCGACTACGTCGACCTCGAGTACCCGAAGGCGATGCGCGCCAACCGCGTGCCGCCGAACGTGGAGATCCGCGAGTTCTACGTCCAGGCCGGCGCGTGGCTCGGCGTGCCGCACCTGCAGCAGCACTACCTCAGCGCGAACTACACGCACGCGGCGCGCGACCTCGTCGCGGCCGGCGTCAACGTGATCGCCCAGCAGGTGGCCGCGCGGCCGCAGGCCGGCACGCGCGCCACCGAGTACAGCCTGAGCTCGAACCCGGACCTTACCCTCGACGTGCTGCCCGCGCTCGACGCCGCGCGCAAGGCCGGCCGGGACGCCGTCGTGATCGGCGCCGTGAACCGTCGCCTGCCCTTCATGCTCGGCGACGCGGTCGTGCCGGAGTCGCGGTTCGACGCCCTCGTCGACCACCCGCGCTACGAATACGACCCGTTCGCGCCCCCGAACGGCCCCATCGGCACGGTCGAGCACGCGATCGGCCTGAACGCCAGCGCGCTGATCCGCGACGGCGGCACGCTGCAGCTCGGCATCGGCGAACTCTCCGACGCGGTCGTCTACGCGCTCACGCTGCGCCACCAGCGCAACGACGCCTGGCGCTCGGCGCTGGCCGCGACCGGCGCCGCGGAGCGCTTCACGACCGAGATCGACGCGATCGGGGGCCGCAGCCCGTTCGAGCGCGGCCTGTACGGCTGCACCGAGCTGTTCGTCGACGGCTTCCTGGATCTCTACCGCGCGGGGATCCTGAAGCGACCGGTGTACCAGCACGCGCTGCTGCAGCGCCTGCTCGACGACGGCGAGCTCGACGAGCGCCCGAGCGCGGACTGGCTCGCGACGCTCGCACGGCACGGCCTGGAGCGTCTCGACGCACGGGAGTTCGCGGCGCTCGGACGCTGCGGCGCGTTCCGGCCCGGGACGCGCTACGAGCACGGCGAGGTGATCGCGTCGGACGGCGAGCGCACGCCCGCGGATCTCGCCGACGCGCGGGCTCGCGAGCGGCTCGCCGCGACCTGCCTCGCACGCCGTCTCGACGGCGGCCTGCTGATGCACGCCGCGTTCCTGCTCGGCCCGCGCGGCTTCTACGGGGCCCTGCGGGAGCTGCCGGAAGCCGAGCGCGCACGCTTCTGGATGACGCGCGTCGGCTACACGAACGACCTGTTCGGTGCCGACCACGACCTGCGCGTCGCGCAGCGACGGCACGCGCGCTTCGTCAACACCACGATGATGGTCACGGGCCTCGGCGCCGCGGTGTCGGACGGCCTCGCGGACGGCCAGGTGGTCAGCGGCGTCGGCGGCCAGTACAACTTCGTGGCGATGGCTCACGAGCTGCCCGAGGGCCATTCGATGCTGTGCGTCCGCAGCACGCGCACGAAGCACGGGCGCACGAGCTCGAACGTGGTCTGGAACTACGGCCACGTGACGCTCCCGCGGCACCTGCGCGACGTGTTCGTCACCGAGTACGGCATCGCGCACCTGCGCGGCTGCACCGATCGGGAGTGCGTGGCGGCACTGCTGGCCGTTACCGACTCGCGCTTCCAGGACGAACTGCTGGCCGAAGCGAAGCGCGCCGGCAAGATCGAGACCAGCTACCGGATCCCGGAGCGCCATCGCCAGAACTTCCCGGAGCGGCTCGCGCGCGGCCTGCGCGAGCACAGGCGTGGCGGGTTCTTCAGCGAGTTCCCGTTCGGCACCGACTACACGGCCGAGGAGATCGTGCTCGCGAAGGCGCTCCGACGACTCCAGGCGCTCGGCTCCGGCTGGCAGGGCCGACTGCGCGGTGCCGCGCTGGCCGCCCGCGGCCGCCCCGACCGCGCCGACCTCCGGCCGTACCTGCAGCGGATGCGGCTCGACGCACCCGCGGAGGGCACCGAGCGGCGCGAGGCGCGCCTCGTCGCGGCCGCCGTCGCCGAAGTCCTCGAGCGCGACCCGCTCGACCCCTGATCCGCCGGCGGCGCAGCGCCGCCCTCCTCCCGTTGCGCGCTTCCTTCCCGCCGCCGCGCGCGTGGCGAGCCTCGGTGCGCGCACGGAACGAAGCGCCCCGGCACGCGTCCACGGCACATGGATTGCAAAGCTTCGGGCCCGAAGCCACAACCCATGGAGTCCCCATGTTCCTCTCAAGGATGAAGATCGTGACGCTCGCGGCGCTCGCCCTCGCGGCCGGCGGCTGCGCGGGCAACCGCAGCCTCGGCGAACGCCTGGACGACGCCGCCATCACCGCCAAGGTCAAGACGGCGCTGGCCGCCGACCCGACCGCGAAGGCCTACCAGATCAACGTCGACACGAACGACGGGATGGTGCAGCTGAACGGCTTCGTCGACAGCGACGAGGGCAGGCAGGCGGCGGCGCGGGTCGCGCGCAGCGTCGAAGGCGTCTCGCGCGTCGACAACAACCTCGAGGTGAGGGAAGGCCACCGCACGCTCGGGGCGGCCGTCGACGACGCGAAGATCGCCGCGCAGGTGAAGACCGCGCTGGCGGCCGATGCGAACACGAAGGCCTACCAGATCAAGGTGGACGTGAACCGGGGCGTCGTGGCGCTCGGAGGCTTCGTCGACACCGAGGAGTCGAAGAACAACGCCTCGCGCGTCGCGCGCAGCGTCGAGGGCGTCAGGAGCGTCGAGAACAATCTCGTCCTGCGCCAGTAGTGAGCCGCGAGCGGCGGGCGCGCGCGCCCGCCGCGAGCCAGGCCGCACGGCGGCATGGATCCTGCAAACCGCTGATCCCCGGGGCGGCCCTCACCCCGTCGACTTTCCGCAGGAGACCGAGATGACGCAGAACACAGGGCAACCCGGCGAAGGCGGCGCGCATAATCGCGGCTTCGCGTCGATGGACGAGCAGAGGCAGCGCGAGATCGCGAGCAAGGGCGGTCGTGCCTCCGGTGGC
>Ga0315900_10001671_pt1 | contig 35260 bp, 48 predicted proteins | sample LakEriMetagenome_FD_203521 | JGI IMG/M metagenome (GOLD analysis project Ga0315900, IMG submission 203521) | Freshwater fungal communities from buoy surface, Lake Erie, Ohio, United States - Buoy 12 MA114 | ecosystem: Environmental > Aquatic > Freshwater > Lake > Lake biofilm | place: USA: Lake...
TGTTGAATTGGCTCATGTCATTTGTAATTCATTGAGAGGAAATAAAGAAGTCTCGGCATAGGGGGTGGCATCTCCCCGTACGCCCAAAATCCTCATACACGCGTGCGGGTATTTACCCCGACGCCCTGCCTTCGTACATCTCTGCGAAATTATGAAACTCAGTTTTATTTTGTTATTTATTTGAAAAGGAAAAAATGACAGCGGGCAGACCACCGAAACCAATCGAAGTGAAAAGAGCAACTGGCAATCCAGGCCAGCGGCCTTTGCCTGCGCTTGCGTCGGTGACGCCGCTTGCGATGGCACGCGAAATCCCACAGGCGCCTGCGTATCTGCAAGCAGAAGGCCAAAGACTTTGGGAACGCGCATGGGCTTCGGCAATCACATGGCTCTCGCCTGATTCAGATATGACCGCGATTGAAACTGCGTGCAGATTGGCTGATGCAAATGTCGCTGCGCAGAATAAATTTATGGCAACACTTGAAGCCGCTGATGCTCGCGCATTCACTGCGGTCAATAAGGCTTTTCGTGAATCACTTGCCGCTTTAGGTTTTGACCCAACTGCAAGAGCAAGACTTGGGGTTGCTGAAGTTCAGAAGGCTTCAGCGCTTGACGAACTGATAGCGCGAAGAACGAAGCGAGAGAAGTAATGACAGCCATTGGGGGATGGCCGCCAAAGTATCTAACTCAACTAAGTGAAGATGAGTTGGCACTTAGTCGCGGCGATGAAGTCATTGACTTCGCAGAAGCGCTTTGCAAGATAACAAAAGATTCAGTTGCGGGTTATTCTGGCGACCCATTGATTTTCCGCGATTGGCAAAAAGAGTTGACTCGCAATCTCTTTGCGGTCAAAGCCAATGGAAAGTTGAAACATAAGATTGCGCTGATTGGGCTTCCCCGCAAGCAGGGCAAATCTGCGTGGCTTTCATCAATCGCTCTTGAGCATCTGGTGCTTGGCCCGCAAGGTGGCGAAATCTATTCGTGCGCTGCTGACCGTGACCAGGCAAGAATTGTTTTTGGAACTGTCAAAGAGATGATTCGCCTAGAACCAGAACTTGAGTTCTTGCAGGTGTATCGCGATGCGATTTACAACCCAAAGAACGGTACAAGTTACAGAGCGCTTTCGGCAGAAGCATTTACCAAAGAAGGTTTATCACCAACCTTTGTTGCCTTTGATGAGTTGCACGCCCAGCCTAATCGCGAACTCTTTGATGTAATGTCGCTGGCGATGGGCGCCAGGCAAGAGCCGATGTTGGTGGCGATTACAACCGCTGGTGTGAAAACAGATTCAAGCGGAAAAGATTCATTGTGCTTCGACCTTTACAATTACGGGAAACGAATTGTCAGTGGCGAAGTTGAGGACCCGTCATTCTTCTTTGCTTGGTATGAAGGCGATGAACTGATTGACTATCGCACAGAAGAAGCCTGGCAGATTGCAAACCCAGGGTACGGAGATATTTGCGCAGCAGATGATTTTGCCAGCGCAGTGTTGAGGACGCCAGAAGCAGAATTCAAAACTAAACGATTGAACATCTGGACATCTACTCAGACTGCCTGGCTTCCTTCTGGAACTTGGGAAGCATTGATTGACAAAGAGCGCGAACCAGAGCCAGGTGAAGAAGTTATCTTGGCATTTGATGGTGCGTTTTCTAATGACTCCACTGCTTTGGTTGCTTGGCTGCTTGGCGGCGATAAACCACATTTGATGGTTGTTGGATTATGGGAAAGGCCGCAAGATGCAGACAACACATGGCATGTGCCAGTCGCAGAAGTTGAACAAACAATTATCAACACTGCACGCGATAGTCGTTTCAGTGTGCGCGAAATTGTTTTCGACCCAGCCAGATGGCAGCGAACCTTTATGGTTCTTGACGAAGAAGGATTGCCAGTAGTCTCGTATCCCAACAGCGCGGAACGAATGGTGCCAGCAACACAGAAGTTTTATGAAGCAGTTGTCAACGGTTCATTCACGCACGATGGAGATGAGCGCTTGGCGCGTCACATCAATAACTGCGTCACGAAGCAATCAAGTCGCGGCGTGATGGTGAGCAAATCAAACAGCAAGCGAAAGATTGACGCAGCAGTTGCAAGCATCTTTGGTTATGACCGGGCGACAGCAGCACCAGAACCAAAACAACCAGTTCCAAAATTCTTTTCACTCAATATGTAAGGAGCCACAATGAAGAAAATAGATTGGACAATCACCGCTGAAGTATTCGGCGTGGCACTTTTCACCGTCGGGGTTGCAATGATTTCCTTGCCATTAGCGTTGATTGCTCTTGGCGGATTCCTAGTCTGGGCAACGGAGAAGTAATGAGCGCAGCAATTTACAATGCGACAATTGACCAAGGTGCAACTTTCACTCTTGAAGTCACCTATAAAAATTCTGCTGGAGCGCCAATCAATTTGACTGGCTACACAGCAGCGCTTCAAGTTCGTCAGAATTATTATGATGACACAGCGCTGGTGAGTTTGACATCTCCAAGCAACGGAATTGTCATCACTGGAGCAACTGGAACAATTAACATCACAATGTCATCAGCACAAACTGGTTCATTAGATGAAGGCATTTATGTCTATGACCTGGAAATCAATTCAGGTGGGGGAACAATCACTCGACTTATCCAAGGCCAATTCACTGTCTCTCCAGAGGTAACGCGTGTCTGATAATCACATTGAAGTTGTAGAAGTTCGCAACCTTGTTGAAATTTCCGATGTTGGCGCACAAGGCCCCATCGGTGCTACAGGAGCAACAGGTCCAGTAGGTGCTACAGGAGCAACAGGTCCAGTAGGACCTACAGGTGTTACTGGTCCAACAGGTCCAGTAGGTGCCACTGGTGCTACAGGAGCAACAGGTCCAGTAGGACCCACAGGTGTTACAGGCCCAACAGGACCAATCGGTGTTACAGGTCCAACTGGACCAATCGGTGCAACTGGACCAGTAGGTGCAACTGGTGCGACAGGTCCAAGCGGTGCGCAAGGTATTCAAGGCATTCAAGGTGTGCAAGGCGTTGAAGGTGCAACTGGAGCAACTGGACCACAAGGCGATATTGGTGCGACAGGCCCACAAGGTGCAACAGGTCCAATTGGTGCGACAGGTGCAACTGGTCCAATCGGTGCAACAGGACCAACAGGTGCAACTGGACCACAAGGTGAAGGAATTCAAATCCTTGGAACTTATCCAACTTTGGCTGCTTTACAGGCGGCGCATCCAATTGGTAATCCTGGCGATGCGTATATTGTTGGCGCTGGTGATTTGTATGTTTGGAATACAACAACAAGTTCTTGGGAAAATGTCGGAAACATTCAAGGCCCAACTGGTGCAACTGGTGCAACAGGTCCTATTGGTGCAACAGGTGCAACTGGTCCAGTAGGTGCAACGGGCGCTGAAGGTCCAACTGGTGCCACAGGTCCAACAGGACCGATTGGTGCTACAGGTGCAACAGGACCGACAGGTGCAACAGGTCCAACAGGTCCACAAGGAATCGTTGCTGGTCGTTATTATTATTTCAATTCTTCAGTAACTGAATTGACTGGTTTCAAACAATTAGGTGAGGACCCAGTTGCCGCGGCAGAATCCACAACAACTGTCAATATTGCTGGCAACACAACTTCTCTTCTTGCTTCATATATTTCAGTGCCATTCAATTTCACATTGATTCCTGGCGGAACTCAACGCTTCATTATGTATATGACAAAGCCAGCGAGCAATGACAACTTATCTGTTTTCTGTCGTTTGAAATTAGCAGATAACTCAGGAACAGTTCTTTCAACCATTGGTGATTCAGATACAGTCTTGACTGGATGGAATGGTGCAGGTGCGCCAGTTCTAACTGAAACAGACATCACATTGCCAACAACATCAGTCTCTGTTGGACAGAGAATGATTGTTGAAGTTTATGGCGTCAATGGCGATGCAACTACACACAACTACAGTTTTATCACAGAAGGCACCACGCATTACTCGTATGTGGTCACAACTCTTGAAGCACCACAAGGTCCACAAGGACCAACAGGTGCAACGGGCGCCACAGGCCCCATCGGAGCCACAGGCGCAACAGGTCCAACTGGACCTATTGGCGCAACTGGACCGATAGGTGCCACGGGCGCAAACGGTGCTGACGGTGCCACAGGCGCGACAGGTCCAACTGGACCTATCGGTGCAACAGGCCCACAAGGATTGCCTGGAACAGATGGCGCGACAGGTGCCACTGGACCAAGCGGCCCTATCGGTGCAACAGGACCAATTGGTGCAACAGGTCCACAAGGAGTTGCAGGCGATACTGGAGCAACAGGACCAATCGGTGCTACTGGTGCCACGGGTCCACAAGGAATTCAAGGCATTCAAGGTGAAGTTGGTGCAACAGGTCCAATTGGTGCAACAGGTCCAGTAGGTGCTACAGGCCCACAAGGAATTCAGGGCGATATTGGCGCAACAGGTCCAATTGGTGCAACAGGTCCAGTAGGTGCTACAGGCCCACAAGGAATTCAGGGCGATATTGGTGCAACAGGACCAGCGGGTGCAACAGGACCCGAAGGTGCCACAGGCCCCGTCGGTGCGACAGGACCAACTGGCCCAGTAGGTGCAACAGGCGCCACGGGCGCAACAGGACCAAGCGGTGCTGCAGGTTCTGCCACCGTCTATCGCTGGACAAAGACAGCGGCAGGTGGCGAGACTTCACTTTCAGGCCTTGACAATAACGGTGTCACACTCACCTACACAGTCGGCCAAGAATTGCTTCACATCAACGGTGTCTTGCAAGTTCGTGGCACTGATTATGTTGCAACAACTGGCACTTCAATCACAGGACTCACAGCACTCGTTGCTGGCGATGTCGTGGACATCTGGGCGCCTGAAGTATTCAATGTCTCAGGTGCAGCGATGCTCGCTGTCAGCAACACATTCGGCCCTGACCAAGTAATCAATGGTGTCACTGTTGGTGAAGGTGGCGGTTCACTAGCAAGTAATACTGTCCTTGGCGCTTCTGCCCTTGCGGCTAATACTACTGGTGGGGCGAATGTTGCCGTAGGACAAAATGCTCTTGGTGCTAACACCACGGGCGCGTCCAATGTTGCAATCGGCAGAAATGCTATGGCAACAAATACAATTGGCACCAACAGCACCGCAGTTGGAAATGGTGCGTTGCAAGTTGACAATGGCAGCGGATTTAATACCGCAGTAGGTTCACTTGCCCTTACCACAAACACGACTGGCATAAACAACACTGGTGTTGGCGTATCTGCTTTGCGTTTTAACACAATAGGTTCTGGAAACATTGCGATAGGAAATTCCGCTTTAAGATTTAATACAACTGGATTCCAGAATATTGCTGTAGGTTTCCAAGCGCTTTATTCAAACACCATCGGCGCAGAAAACCTTGCAGTGGGAACTAGCGCTCTTTATGCCAACACCACTGGTGTTAACAACATAGCCATTGGTTCTTATACACTAGATGCTAATACTACTGGTCAAAATAACGTATCAGTTGGTGTTAATTCTTTAAGTGCTAATACTGGTGGTTACAACAATACTGGCATTGGTCACGCAACCTTGCAGGCAAATACTACTGGTTACGAAAATACCGCTTTGGGTTATGCCGCACTCAATGTCAACACCACTGGTAATAGTAATGTAGCCATTGGCTCTGGTGCTTTAGATGCTAATACTACTGGCGCTAGCAATACTGCAGTTGGCGCTCAAGCGTTAGGTGCAAATACTATTGGGATAAATAATACTGCAGTAGGTCTATACGCACTTCAATTAAACACAACTGGTAACTACAATACTGCAATAGGAACTCAAGCGCTGCAGTATAATACTACTGGTATTTACAATACCGCCGTTGGTCAGTCTGCTTTAATCCTTAATACTACTGGAAGTGGCAACACCGCTGTTGGTATGTGGACATTGGAAGCCAACACTACTGGTATTGAAAATGTTGCTCTAGGTAGAGATGCATTAAGAGTCAACACAACAGGTTCTCAAAACGTGGCAGTTGGTGCTTTCGCTTTAGATGCAAATACTACTGGTGTAAATAACGTAGCGGTAGGAGAAAGTTCACTTTCTGCCAATACTACTGGTAAAGATAACGTTGCTATTGGTAGATATGCAATGCTTGTGAACACCACTGGTAGTAACAATGTTGCAATGGGTAATTTTTCATTAGATGCGCTAACAACTGGGTCTAATAATACCGCTGTTGGATATTCTGCATTGACAAGCAATACAACTGGTTTTTATAACACTGCATTTGGTAGTGACGCAGGTCTTAGCATTACCACAGGTGTTGGTAATACAATGGTTGGAACTTTTGCTGCAGATAATGCAACAACTGGTAACTATAATACATCTCTTGGATATGGAGCCAAACCATCGTCTGCAACTGTAGGCGGAGAATTTACTTTAGGTGATACTAATGTCAACAACCTTCGTTGCAATGACACCACTATTTCCTCATTGTCAGACCAACGCGATAAGACAGAGATTGTTGACAACCCATACGGACTTGAGTTCCTCAAGAGTATTCAGAGTCGCAAGTTCACTTGGGCTACCCGCGAAGGCAACGTCAAGGACGGAAGCACAAGACTTGGTTTCATCGCGCAGGAATTGCTTGCCGCGACTGACGGTGACAATGACGTGCTTGACTTAGTGTACGAATCAAACCCTGACAGATTAGAAGCAAAGGCAGGCAATCTCATTCCTATCCTAGTCAAGGCAATCCAAGAACTAGCAGCAGAAGTTCAAGAGTTGAAGGACAACCGATAATGACAAAAGCACGCGATATAGGTAGCAAGCTTTCAGATGCCAACAGCAACACCGCGTATGGCACTGATGCGCTTGTGGCGAATACCACTGGTGTTAATAACGTAGCAGTCGGCGCCAATGCACTTGATGTTAATACTATAGGTACTAACAACGTAGCAGTTGGTACGAATGCTCTTGGTGCTAACACTACTGGTAACTTTAATACAGCAATAGGCGAAAGAGTTTTGCGACTCAACACGACTGGTGTTAGAAATACTGGCGTTGGGTCATATTCATTAGACGCTAATACCATTGGAACAGACAATGTTGGAATAGGCTACAACGCTATTGCCGCTAACACCACAGGTATTAACAACGTTGCCGTAGGTCCTTATGCCTTAGATGCTAATACCATTGGTAGTAACAACATAGCAGTTGGTGTTAATGCTTTAGGTGCAAATACCACTGGTATACAAAACATAGCCATAGGAACTCAAGCGCTAACTACAAATACCACTGGAGTAAGAAACGTTGCCATTGGAATTAATGCTATGCAATTAAACACCACTGCTGCTGATATAGTAGCAATTGGTCATAACGCTCTTGCCGCTAACACTACTGGCAGTAACAATGTAGCAATAGGTTCTTTTGCACTTGATGCTAACACTACTGGTACAGGCAACATAGCAATCGGCACACTTGCTCTTAGCGCTTCCACCACTAGTTATCAAAATATTGCTATTGGTAATAATGCGCTTGATGCCATAACTGGGGGAAGTAATAATAATATTGCTATTGGTGTAAATGCCTTAGGTGCAACTACTACTGGCGTTTCTAATGTTGCAATAGGAATCGGGGCATTGGAAAATAATACAACTGGTTATGCAAATACTGCTCTTGGCTCATATCACGAAGGAAACATAGTTTCTCCTCTTTTCTTCAATACCATTGGTTATAGAAATGTGGCTATCGCCCCTGGCGCATTGTCTGAGAATACTACTGGTAGTGACAATGTTGCTGTTGGTTACAGAGCGCTACGTGCCAACAGCACTGGTGCTCAAAACGTAGCAATAGGTCATTATGCACTAGATGCAAATACTACTGGTGTTAACAACGTAGCAGTTGGTACTTTTGCTTTAGATGCTAATACCACGGGTTCTTCCAATGTTGCTATTGGTTTGAATGCACTTGGTGCCAATACTATTGGTATCAGCAACGTAGCCATAGGTACTAGTGCGTTAGATGTAAATACAACAGGACTTGCAAATACAGCAGTAGGTGTTGACGCTCTTGGTGTAAATCAAGTAGGTAACTATAACACTGCTGTTGGTTTGCTTGCACTCGGTGATGGCTTAAATCCAGATGGAAATACTGCAATTGGAGTAAATGCAGGTCGTGCATCAACTGGAGATGATAATACATTTTTAGGTTCAGATGCTGGATTTACTGGAACTAACAATGTAACCAGTGGTTCAAATAATACTTTAATTGGTAAAGGCGCTCAGGCATCTTCGTCAACAGCCTCAAATGTTATTACCTTAGGCAACTCATCTATTGCAACTTTGCGTTGTCAACAGACCAGCATTACTTCTCTTTCTGACCTTCGTGACAAAACCAACATTGAATCAATCCCAGTCGGTCTTGACTTCATCAAGGATTTGAAGCCAGTCAAGTTTGAATGGAATATGCGTGATGGTGGCAAGGTTGGTATTGAAGAAGGCGGATTCATCGCCCAAGAACTTCTTGCTACCGAAGAAAAGTTTGGCACAAAGGCTTGGACTCAGATTGTTTCCGAAGAAAACCCAGATAAACTAGAAGCAGCGCCAGCCAAGTTGATACCAATTTTGGTCAAAGCAATCCAAGAACTCTCTGCAAAAGTAGAGGCACTAGAAGCAAAGGCAAACTAATGACACACTCAGCAGATGCAACAAAGAGCATTACCAAGGCTGTTCCAACAGTTGATGTTGATGGCAAGGTAATCAAGTGGGACGTCACCGTTGAATATTCACTCAATGATTATGTATCCACATTCAGCAAGTTCGCAGATGTAGAACCAACCAAGGCGCCAGCAGATTTCACCAAGGCAGAACTTTGGGCTTTGGTAGATGAGGCACACCTTGATGCCGTCTATGACTCACAGTACGAATCAGTGAAATTGGCGCCTGCGCCAACCACAGAAGCCATTTCAGACTTTGATGTGGAGTCTCTAGCCTAGTAACGAATCGGGGGATTTGTGAAAAAAATACTTATTGCAACACCATCATACGATGGCAAAGTTGATGTCTGGTATGCAAGTGCGTTGCATCAGACAGCGCTGATGGGCATTGAATCGGGCGTCTATTTTCACCCAGTCTTTATGTCCTATGATGCTTTGATTCAACGCAGTCGCAACGATTTAGTTGCGCTGGCAGTAGAGCAAGACTTTGACGGGATTCTGTGGATTGACGCCGACATTGAATGGGCGCCAACTTGGGCAATTGAAGTTGTTAATTCCGACAAAGATGTTCTTGGCATTCCTTGTGTCAAGAAATCCATTGTTGAAGAGTCGTACAACATCAAGGCCAAACCCGAACAACTCGGAGAAGGCATCATCTCAGTAGAGTCTGTTGGCACTGGGTTTTTATACCTTAGCAAAAAAGCCTTCACACATTTGTGGGATAGTAGCAAACCTTATGTTCACAACGGTCAAAACAAGCGCTGGATATTTGAAGTCAAGATTCAAGATGGCGACATCATTTCTGAAGATGTGCTAATGTGCCAAAAACTCAAAGATGCTGGTTTTGACATCTGGATTGACAGCAGCAAGACATGTAACCACGTCGGAACGTTGAAATTTGTCGGCAACTTTGCAGACTTTGTGAAGCGCCTGAAATGAGATTCCACGTCGTAAGCCTGCCTCACACGCAGGTCACGAAAGATTTTACAGGATGCGCCTTCACCGAAAAGGTTAGGCGCTTTTGCATAATGATGACCAATCTTGGTCACGAAGTTTATCTATATGCTGGCGAGCAAGTAGATGCGCCAGTCACCAAACTCATCACTTGTATCTCAGAAGAGCGACGCGCCCAGGCAGTAGGCAACGCCCACTACACACAAGCATCCTTCGACACCAATGCGCTGCACTGGCGAATCTTCAACACCAATGTGATTCGGCTGATGCAGAGCCATTTGCAACCGCAAGACTTCATCTGCCTTATTGGTGGATACGCCCACAAAGAGATTGCCGATAAGTACCCCAACCACATCAGTGTTGAATTCGGTGTGGGATATGGCGGCGTGTTCAGCAAGTATCGCGTTTTTGAATCATACGCCTGGATGCATTCCATCTACGCTGGTCACAAGAATCCAACAGCCGTTGACGGTCAGTTCTTTGACACCGTGATTCCTGGCTACTTGGAACCAGAGATGTTTCCACTGGGCGAAGGCAAAGGTGATTATTACCTTTTCATTGGTCGATTGATTGAGCGCAAAGGCTACAAGATTGCTCAGGAAGTCTGCCAGCGCCTAGGCAAGAGACTTATCTTGGCAGGTCCTGGTGAGCAATCAGGATATGGAGAGTTTGTTGGCTCAGTTGGTCCAGAGCAAAGAGCAGAATTGATGGGCAATGCCATCGCTACCTTTGCCCCAACGCTTTACATAGAACCCTTTGGCAATGTTGTCATTGAAGCCCAAGCCTGTGGAACCCCTACTATCACAACTGACTGGGGCGCTTTTACAGAGAACAACATCAACGGTCTGACAGGCTACCGTTGCAGAACGCTGCAAGAGTTTATGGATGCAGCAGAACAAGTCAAAACGCTAGACCGAAACAAAATCAGAGAACATTCTGTTGGCAAATATGCATTGGATGTTATCGCTCAACAGTACGAAGATTACTTCCACAGACTGCTGACCCTTTGGGATGGCGGTTGGTATCACTTAGAAGAAAAGGCAGGCAATGAGTCTATCTAAAAGACTTCGCGCATCAGGTGAAAAGCGTGCGCAGAATCAGTTCGTTGAACCGTTGATTCCAGGCAGACCAGCGTATGCATCCCCTGCAGGCGTTGATGTCAACTCTGAAACAGCAATTCGGATGTCCACTGTTTATGCTTGCGTGAGACTTCTTGGTGACACAATTTCATCGCTTCCACTTGGCGCCTATGTTCGCCGTGGTCGCAACCGTATCTCTTACGCCGCAGTTTATGGCGAAGTTCCAAACTGGGTCAACAAACCAAACCCAGATACAACCCGTCTTGAGTTCTACGAACAAATCATTGCTTCTCTCAACCTAGAAGGCAACGCATTCATCCTCAAGGTAATGGATGACATGGGCGATGTTCTTGAACTGTATGTTCTCAATCCACGCGATGTTCGCGTTGAACGCCCACGACCAGGCGAGCCACTTCGCTATATGGTGCGCGATGCGTTCGGCAACTTCTCTTATGAAGTCAGTGCAAACGAAATGGTTCACATCCCGCTCTTTAGACTTCCAGGACAATTGCTTGGTCTTGGACCAATTGGTGCAGCCCGCGTAACCCTTGGTTCTGCTATGGCTGCTGAAGTTTATGCTGCTTCATATTTCGGCAACGCTGCCAACCCTGGCGGCGTCATCGAAGCGCCAGGTGATATGACAGAAGAGCAGGTTTCAGACCTTGCTCGCGATTGGAATATCACACACACTGGCCCATATAGAGCGGGCAAAATCGGCGTGCTAACTGGTGGAGCGTCTTTCAAGCCGCTCACACTCAACGCTGCCGATGCCCAGTTGCTAGAAGTACGACGCTTCGGGGTTGAGGAAATAGCCCGCCTATTCCGCGTGCCTGTCTCGCTGCTGGGTCATCCTGTTGCTGGTGCGATGTCATTCGCATCTGTTGAAGCACAGAACTTATCGTTCGTGCAGCATTCATTGCGTCCATTGTTGGAACGCATCGAACAGGCTCTCTCTCCATTATTGCCAGAGCCAGATGGCTTCATCAAGTTCAATCTTGATGCGCTTCTTCGCGGCACAACCATTGAACGGTATGACGCTTACACAAAAGGATTGCGTGAAGGATTCCTTTCACTCAATGATGTTCGCGCTGTTGAAGATTTGTCACCGCTTGGCGAAGCAGGCGACCAACACCGTGTACCGCTTCAAAACATTGATGCGGCAGATGCGCCTGAAGTTGGTATGAAACTTCGCGCTGAAATCATTGCACAACTTGTGCAGGTTGGCTTTGACCCACAGGCTGTTCTCAAAGCCTTGGATATGCCAACCATCAAGCACACTGGAGTTCCATCAACACAGTTGCAGGCAGTATCAACAATTGACCCTGCTGCACCTGAATCAGTGTATGGGGTTGAGTAATGCCTTACTATGTATCTGATTCACAAAGCGATTGTGATGGATGGGCAACAGTAAAAGAAGAATCAAATGGTTCTTACACAACCATTGCTTGCCACGGTACAAAGCAAGATGCAATTGACCAGATGGTTGCAATTTCAATTGCTGAAGATATGGAACCAGGCGGCGAAGTAAGAGCAGTTGAATCAGTTCCGGAATTTATCCGCAACAACGCTGCTCGCGGATTGAAGTATTTAGAAGAAGGTTTTGGGGGCGATGGATTGACCGATGGCACAAAGCGTGACGCACGCGAAATGGCCGCAGGAAGAATCTCAGACAACAAGGTTCGCAAGATGGCACCTTGGTTTGCCCGCCACAAAGTTGACGGACAGGCACCAAAGAACAGTGACCCTTCGCACGCAGAATACCCAGGAGCAGGCTTGGTTGCCTGGCTTCTCTGGGGCGGCGATTCCAACTTCAGTGATAGAGCGCAAAACTGGTCGCAACGCCAGATTGATGCTTTAGATGCTGAAGCCGATTCAAGGAGCAAAATGAAGAAAATCGAACGCCGCACTTATGTGGTGCAGGATGTAGAAGCACGCCAAGCAGAAGATGGCGTGATGCGTTTGTCAGGATACGCCGCTGTGTTCAACGATGCCAGCGTGCCACTTCCATTCAAAGAGAGAATCGCCCCTGGCGCTTTCCGTAAGACATTGAATGAAATGCCTGATGTCAGACTTCTTATCAATCACGAAGGCTTGCCTTTGGCTCGTACCAAGAATGGCACATTGACGCTCACTGAAGATGACCGTGGATTGCGCTTTGATGCAGAACTTGCCGATACTCAAGAAGCCCGCGACATCTACACGCTAGTTCAACGCGGCGATGTTGACCAGATGAGTTTTGCTTTTCGCGTCATCCGCCAGAACTGGAGCAAGGATAAGAGCGAGCGTACACTGACAGAAGTATCACTTGCTGATGGCGATGTATCGGTTGTCACTTACCCTGCCTACCCAACCACCAGTGTTGAAGCCCGCAAGAAGATTGCTGACGCACTAGATGCCATCAAGGAAGGCCGCAAACTTGATGAGGATTCAATCAAGGCGCTTCGCGATTACCTATCTGAATTGCTAGATATTGAAGGCGAAGAAGAAGATGATGACGAAGAGTACGATGAAGAAGAAGAGATTGAAGATGATTCTTCTCGCGCTGTTGATGTCGTTGGAGATTTTGTAGAATGGGATGCATCAGGCGGAACCGCCCGTGGTCGCATTGAGCATGTAATGAGAGAAGGAGTTCTTGGGATACCTGACTCTGATTTCTCCATCACTGCCGAAGAAGGAGACCCTGCAATCCTCATCCGCGTTTATCGCGAAGTCCGTGATGGATGGGAAGCAACAGAAGTTCTTGTTGGCCATAAGGCTTCAGAACTTCGTGCGATTGACCCACTATCAGCGCCAAGTGAAGAACAGAGCCGAACAATTTCACTTCGTTTGGCAAAAGCAATTATCCAAAACACAAAATAGATTTCTGCTCACAGGAGCAGATACGAAGTCGGAGCGAGACTCACACCCTCAATTGAGCGCCGTGAATCATCACGCCACCACCTCGGACCCTTACAAACACTCACAAGGAGAACTCAAACAATGTCATACCTTGACAAAGTTGTTGAGCGCCGTGATGCAGTGAAGGCTGAAATGGATGCAGTTCTTGAGGCAGTAGCCGCAGAAAACCGCACCGACCTTACTGCAGAGGAAACCGAAAAGGTTGATGCCCTCGTTGAAGAATCACGCTCGCTCGATACAAAGATTGAGAAGTTGACTGCACAGGCTGCAGCAGATGCAAAGGCAGCAGAAGCACGCTCTGTTGTTGCAGATGCACTACCAAAGGCAACAACTTCAATCGTGCGCGAAGCACGCACATATACACCAGAAGCAGGTAACTCATTCGTTCGTGATGCATTCAATGCACAAGTTCGTGGAGACTTTGCTGCACAAGAGCGTCTTGCTCGCCACATGAAGGAAGAATCAGTTGAGCGTCGCGATGTTGATACATCAAACTTCGCTGGACTCGTTGTTCCACAATACCTCGTTGACCTCGCTGCACCTCTTGCACGCGCAGGCCGTCCAACTGCTGATTTCGCAACAAACAAGATGGCACTTCCTGCCGCTGGTATGTCGCTTGAAATCAGCCGTATGACCACAGGTACATCAACAGCAATCCAGGAAACACAGAACACTGCAGTTTCCGAAACAGACGCTGATGACACCCTGCTCTCTGTCCCAGTGCGTACAATCGCGGGACAACAGGACCTATCCCGACAGGCCATTGAGCGCGGAACAGGCATTGATGCATTCGTCATTGCTGACTTGATTCGCTCCTGGCACACAACACTTGATTCACAGGTACTCAACGGAACTGGTTCCAATGGACAGTTCAAGGGTATCCGCGCTTCAGGTGGAAACGCAATTACCTTCACTGCAACAACACCAACAGTTGCATTGCTATATCCAAAGTTGGCAGATGCTCTACAGCAAGTTCAGAGCAATGTGTTCACCACACCAACTCACTGGATTATGCACCCACGCCGCCTAGCATTCTTGCTAGCAGCAACTGACACTGCAGGACGCCCAGTAGTTGTTCCAACTGCAGGTGGCCCAATGAACGCAGTTTCAACTGGCGCAGGCGTTGCTCAGTACGCAAACAGCGGATACCAACTTCTTGGTCTCCCAATCATCACTGATGCAAACGTTGCTACAAACTACGGTGCAGCCACCAACCAAGATGAAATCTATCTTGTTGATGCACGCGAAATGCACCTCTGGGAGCAACCAGGCGCTCCATTCTCACTTCGCTTTGATGCAACTGCCCCTGGCAGCCTAACCATCAAGACCGTTGTGTATGGATTCTCTGCATTCACCGCAGAGCGCTATCCAAAGGCCGCTTCAATCATCAGCGGAACTGGCCTCGTAGCACCATCCTTCTAGTCTGAAGGAATAACTAAATAGTGGTGTTGGAGCAGGTGGGAATCCCCCGACCTGCCTGCTCCAGCACTTCATTATGAATCGGGGGATTCAATGAAAACAGGACACAAAGTTTCAATCGGTGCGTGTGACCCAGGCACCGTCAATGCGGCGTGGGCATATCGAATGTTTCAACTTTGCCAAAATCGCGCCGACAGACTGGGGCCATTCGTCAGAATCAAAGGTTCTGGTTTGCTTTCCAAGATGCGCAATCGCGTTGTGAAAGCATTCTTAGAAAACACAGATTCTGATTGGCTTCTGATGATTGATGTTGATGAACAACTCACAACAGAAGCATTTGATTTACTTATTCAGACTGCGCACGATAAAGAGCGTCCAGTTGTATCTGGACTTGTGTTTGCCGCATTTGATGCCAACAAACATCCATATCCAAAACCCGTGCCAGCAATTTTTCAAGATGTACCAGAAGGCTTCTTGCCTTTGTTCAAGTATGACCGGAATTCAGTGTTTCAAATTGATGCGTGCGGAACTGGATGCGTTCTTATTCATAGAAGCGTTCTTGAAGCAATGCGCGAAAATGCTGACCCAAACCAAGGCGAAGATTGGTGCTGGTTCTGGGATGGTCCGATTGATGGCAAATGGATTAGCGAAGATTTGCTGTTTTCGCGCCGTATAAGACAATTGGGCTTTCCAATATATGTCAACACTGGAGCAGTCTTGCCGCATCAAAAGTCATATTGGTTATCAGAAGAACACCACCTATCGTGGAGAGAATAAAGTTTTGGCGGAAACAAACCGCAACCGCAACACCTGATTTAGAACGGGCAGTTGCACCACAGCCAGAGAAGAGGAAAAAGCGTGGCACTTACAAACGCATACTGCACACTGTCAGACCTGAAGGCATCTCTGAACATTGATGACATTCAAGATGACACTGCGCTTGAAGCAGCAATTATGGCTGCCAGCAGAATGCTTGATGATTACACAGGCCGATTCTTTTACAAAGACGGAACTACTGCCGCACCTGTAACACGCTACTACACAGCGCAGGATTGGTGGACAACCAATACTGATGACTTCATTAGCATCAGCGAGATTGCCACCGACGATAACTTTGACCAGTTATACACAACCGTGTGGGCCACATCTGACTATATGGTTGAACCAGTCAACAATCCTCGCCGTGGCTGGCCTTTGACACGATTGCTCGCCATTGGCGCCTACATCTTCCCATACAACTTGCCACAATCAGTTCGCGTCAGGGCTGTCTGGGGTTGGTCAGCAGTGCCACAAGAGATTCAGATGGCTTGCAAGATTCAGGCATCACGCCTATTCATTCGCCGCCAATCGCCGTTTGGAATCGCTGGCAGCGCAGAACTTGGAACTGTTCGTTTGAGTTCCCGCCTAGACCCAGATGTTGAAATGCTTGCACGCCCATTCCGCAAACTTTCCTGGATGGCAAAATGAAACCCAGTTCCATTCGTGAGGCTCTCAAGAAGCAATTGGAAACAATCAATGGATTGCGTGCATACGACACGATGCCTGACCTGCCACAGCCACCTTGCGCTGTTGTTGGCCAATTAGATTTCACTTTTGATTTGAACAATAGCCGTGGTTTAGACCAGGCCAACCTTGATGTGTATGTTCTCGTTCAACGGTTTTCCGAAAGAACAGCACAAGACAACCTGGACAAATACCTGTCGGGTTCTGGTAATTATTCAATCAAGGCTGCCATTGAATCAGACCTTACCCTTGATGGTTCTTGCAACACACTGCGCGTTACATCAGCAGAAGCGGGAACTTATCTGTCAGGGGATGTTGAATACTTATCTTACCGTTACCGTCTAACAATATGGGGCCAAGGAGAATAAATGACATACACAGTGAATTCTGACCGTTTCGCTTTGAAGAAAAAAGGCGAATCAATTTCAGATAAAGAACTGCTTGAAGCAGGATGTAATGTTGAGGCGTTAGTCTCCGCTGGCCATCTTGTGTCTGCAGTAACACCAAAGGCAGCACCAGCATCAGAAGGAGAAACTAAATAATGGCACGCATCGTACTCACTGACGCGTCTATCGTAATCAATTCAGTGGACTTATCAGACCACATTGCCAGCGTCACAATCTCAACATCGGAAGATGTGATTGACACCAGCGCGTTCTCATCAACGATTGCTGCTGGTCGTACTCGCGTTGCTGGCCTTGGCGATAATTCTGTTGCATTAGAGTTCCACCAGGATTTTGCAACATCCTCGGTTGAGCAAACAATTTATCCGCTTCTTGGTTCACTCACCACCGTGGTTGTGAAGCCAACGAGCGGCGCAGTATCTGCAACAAATCCTTCCTACACATTCAGCGCTCTTGTTTCAGAATGGCAAGAGTTGTCAGGTTCTGTGGGAGAATTGGCCACTGCAAGTGTGACTTGGCCAATTTCAGGCGCTATCACAAAAGGAGTATAGAGAATGGCCCGTTTAGTTCTAACAGATGCTTATGTGGTGCTTGCCAGCACTGACATTTCGCAATATGTCACATCCGTGACACTCTCTTCAACACTTGATGTTGTTGAGACCACTGGTATGTCCAGTACCAGCCGCACCCGTGTTGCTGGCCTTCGCGACAATCAAATCACTCTTGAGTTCAACCAGGACTTCGCTTCTGGCGCTCTTGAAACTTTGATTTATCCAAGCGATGCAAGCACCAAGATTGGCACCGCAGTTGCAATGACTGTCAAACCAACCAGTGCAATCACATCTACAACAAATCCTGCATACGGATTTTCAGCGTTGATTACAGAATGGCAATCAGTATCAGGCTCAGTTGGCGAATTGGCAACTGTCTCTGTCACCTGGCCAATCTCAGGCGCAATTACAAAAACAACCGCATAACAAACTAAGGGGGAAATGATGGACGGTTTAGCAATCAAAGTAAAGACCGCAGATGGCAATGAGTCAGTCTATAAACTGACACCAAGAATCATCGTGGCTTTTGAACAGAACTTCGGCAAGGGTCTGCCCAAACTAATCGGTGAAGAGCAAAAGATTGAGCATATTTACTGGTTGGCTTGGAAGGCACAACAGGTCAATGGTGTCATTGTGAAGCCGTTTGGTCCTGAATATCTGGACACGATTCTCAATGCAGAGTTGGACGCAGACCCAAATTCCGAATCCACCGCGACAGTCTGACCTATACGGTTGCAGTAATCGCGGTGGAGACAGGCATTTCACCAGTTGACTTACTTGATGCCCCTGAAGGTATCTTGGAAGCAATCGGTGTTTATTTGAAGGAGCGAGCAAAGAAAAATGGCGGATGAAATAATCGTTCTCACTGGCATCAAAGAGACTGTTGATGCTTTGAAAGAGTTCGACAAGTCTGCTGTTCGCAAGTTCAATAAAGTTATCAATACAGAACTGGCCAACGCCGAACGCGATGCGCATGGCATTGTTCGTGGCATTGGCAACGGGAAAACAGATACTCCAATGAGCGGCTGGCGGCCATATAACGCCGCCAAGCCGCGAAGAAGTTCGCGTGGTGGCACTGGCTGGCCTGCCTGGAGTACGGGCGAAGTTGTCGCTGGTATTCGCAAGACAAAAGCACAAGGCAAGGTTCGTAAGGATTACACCACCAGTGCTGGTGCATTGATAAACAAATCTGCTGCTGGCGCAATCTTTGAAGTTGCTGGCCGCAAAAGTGGAATGAGTGCTTTCGGCAGAAGCCAAGGCGAACAATTTATGCGCACACTATCTGCCCGCTTCAAACCTGCTTCTCGTTTGGTTTGGCGTGTTGTTGATAAAGACCGCGCTAAAATTCAAGCCAATGTTGAAAAAGCATTGAATGAAGCAAAAGCAGAATTGCAAAGACATTTGAACAGAGAGCAGGCATAAGATGGCAGTTGGCGCAGTAGTAGCGCGAATCCTGACGCAGTATTCTGACAAAGGTTCCAAGGCCGCTCAAAAAGACATCAATAAACTTGGCAAGCAATTTGATGCTTTTGCTAAGAAAACCGCACGCGCTTTTGGAATAGCCGCTGCCGCCGTTGGTGCATTCGCAATCAAGGTTGGTAAGGATGCGGTTCAGGCTGCCATTGCTGACCAAAAGAGCCAAACACTTCTTGCCAATAGCCTTCGCAATACAACAGGTGCAACTGATGCTGCCATTGCGTCAGTCGAAGCCTACATTTCAAAATTACAACTTGAAGTCGGCGTCGTTGATGATGACTTGAGGCCATCGCTGGCGAAACTCGCGGCAGTAACTGGCTCAGTCAGCGCCGCTCAAAACTTGCTTGGCACTGCTCTTGATGTTTCAGCATTTGCAACAGTTGATTTAGGAACTGCCACAAAAGCAATAACTAAGGCATTGCAAGGCAATTTCAGGAGTTTGCAAAACCTTGTTCCAGGTATTGATGCCGCAACTTTGAAATCAAAAGATTTTGCAAAGATTCTTGCTGAAGTCACTGCTATCACTCAAGGGTCAGCCGCTGCGCGCGCTGGAACTCTTGAATACAAATTAGAAATTTTGCGTATTCGCTTTGGTGAAATACTTGAAACTTTAGGATATGCACTTCTGCCTATTATTGAAAAATTTGCAGATACTTTACAAAACAAAGTTTTGCCACAGGTTGAAACCTGGATAAAGAAAAATCAGAAAGGCTTGATTGAAGGCTTGAAAAAGGCTGCAAATGCTGCAATCAGTCTTACAACAGGGGCTTTAGCATTTAGTCAATGGGTTTTAGATAACACAGGACTAATCAAAGCATTTGCAGCGCTATTGGCAACAATCTGGGCAACTGCAAAGATTTATACTTTCATTACAGCGTTGCAAGGTATTGCAGTGGCTTTTGGCCTTATCACTGTTAGCGCCAACGGTGCTACAGCAGCAACTCTTCGTTTCAAGGCTGCCGCTGGATTCCTTCTAAAATGGGGCAAAGTTCTCCTTGGTATTGGCGCAGTTCTAGGTCTTTCAGGCTCAAGCGCTACAGAAGGCGGCTACCCAGCAGGCACTGTGGGCGCTCAAAATGCTAAGAAAAAGAAGTTGATGAAGGCTGCTGAAAAGCCATTAGGCAATTTTCAGATGTCAACGGGTACAGTTTTACAAAGCGCTGCTGCTGGTGGCGGAACTGATGCAACACTTGATGCTATTTTGAAAAAACTTCAAGCCGCGCAAGATAAGTTAAATAACTCAAAGAAAAAAGAACTTTCAATTGAGCAAAAAATTGTTAATGAAATGCTCAAGAAATATAATCTTGCTCTGATGACTCCAGAGATTGAAGCCAAGGCAACTGCGGCTGCAATCAAAGCAAACTTAGACCGTCAAAAATCAATTGCGGGTTCACCAACAGTGAACTTGGCTAGTGAGCCTGGAAGTGGTCCAGCAAATAGTTCTTTGGCCTATGGAAACACTCCAATTGTCAACATCACCATCAACACTCCACACGGAACTGCAGATGATTATGCTATTGAAATGAACAATCGCATCAATACAATTAGACGCCGTGAAGGTGTTCCAACAGCGTTGTGGACTAGATAATGGCAAATTACAATGGGGTTACTGCGCCATCAATTGCAGTGCAATTTTTCATTGGGTCAACATGGACATCAACAACAGCATCAGATGTTCTTGAAACAAGTATTCGCCGTGGTCGCAAACAATATGACATATTGGCGCAGGCTGGTGTCGCATCTATTGTTTTCAACAATTATTCTGGCGCCTATGACCCAGACAATGCATCTGGTCCGTATGCTGGTCAACTCAAGGCTGGTCTGCAGATGCGAATTGTCGCAACTTGGTCATCCGTTGGTTACACAATTTACCAAGGATTTTTGGAATCAAGCGTTGTCAATCAAGGACAATACCCAACAGTTGTAATGAACTTTGTTGATGGCCTGGGATACATTGCCGATGCGCAGGCCCCCGTCCTAGATTCTTTACAATTCTCAGAGACAGCGGCAACCCGCGTTGGGCGAATGTTGGACTACGCAGGATGGTCGGCCACTGCTCGGTCATTGACTGGCAGCGTGACGATGGCAACCACCATTCAGGGCAAATCCTGCCTTCAGATGATTTATCAGGCAGTCAATTGCATTGCTGGCCGCTTCTATATTTCGCGCTCTGGCGTTGCCACGCTGGTGCCATTATCAGACAAATTCTCACGCCCGACTCAATTGCTTTTCTCTGACCAGGGCGATGCATTTTCAATGATTTATCGTGGTCTTATTGTTGACCCTGGAACTTACTATGTGGTCAATCAAGCAGTCGTTGACCGTGGCGCTTTGGCAACCAAAACATCCACATACAATCCATCAAGAATTGCCAATGGTCTTGTTTCTAAAAGATTTGATGCGCCTATTTTGAATGAAACTAGCGGTGCCAATCTTGCGCTTTATGAATCACGCCAGCAGGCTGACCCAGTTACTTATGCCAAGCAGATTGATTTCAGTGCGCTCTCTCTTGGACAGTTGTATCCGGATTTTCTTGCGTGCGAGATTGGCGACCAAGTAAGTGTGAAGCGTTTGACTGTGGACAATCGCAGTTTGCAATACAACCTGGTGATTGAAGGAATGACTCACAGAATTACAAGTGATGATTGGAATGTCTCATTCCACACTTCACCCATTGACCCATATTCAATAACAATCTAGGGGTAAGCAATGCCATTATGTCCACAGATTACTAATACGCCAATCACGGTCACACAGACCGCTGATTTCACCGTCACATCTGTGGTGCCTTTGATTGCTGATACTTCTGATGGCTTGGCTGGCAATTTAGAATCAATTGAAATTCTCGCTGATGGCAAAACTAAGGTTTATCGGCAAGCAGCAGAACCAACTGGCGCTGGAATCAATGACGGTGATTTGTGGATTGAAACTGATGCGGGCAATAAGTTATATGTAAGGGCTGGCGGTGTTTGGGTATCTGCTCAAGATGCTGCAATTGGAACTGCTCAATCAACTGCTAATGCTGCCGCTGCTGCCGCTGGTGCGGCTCAATCAACAGCAACAACTGCTTTGGCAAATGCAGCAACCGCGTACAACGCCGCTATTGCTTCACTACAACCAAGCGCAAACACCATTGTTAATGCCAGCAATCAAATAACTGCAATCAATGGTAATGGCATCACAGTTTATTCAGGCGCATCTGCTACTACTGGCGCTCGCGTAGTTCTCAATTCTGCTGGTCTTGCAGCATTTAATTCAAGCAATGTTGCAACCTTCTCATTGACTGCCTCTACTGGCGCAGCAGTATTTTCAGGTAGCGTCACAGGTGCCACCATTACTGGTGGAACACTTAACATTGCTGGTAATGCCATCATTGATGGTTCTGGTCTTTTAACTGCGACAGGTGCCACTATCCAAGGCACCATCAATGCCAATGCTGGATATTTTGGCAGCGCTTCAAATGGCTTTAGCATTGGTGCAACAGGTTTGACAGGCGTTGGAACTGGCGCAATCACTGGCGGAACAATACAAACTTCCTCTGGCTCAAATGCAGTTATCTTAAATGGCTCAAGTAATGCAATGCAAATAAAAGCCAATGGTTCTGTTGTTACTAATATGCTCAACTTCAGCACCTCTGGCGCTCTTTGGCATTATGGCTCGTCACCTGATTCTTCTGGTGCTAGTTATCCTAAAGTTCAACTAAGTTCATCTAATGCGTCTATTGATGCTAGTTCTACTCAGTATCTTGCGGCTGGCTCTAATGGCAATCTTGTAGTTGGTCAGACTACATATTCAGGCGGAACTCACACATTCTCTAATGCCTTTGTTGCCAGTTCAACTGCCACATTCAATTCAACAATGTTCGCACCAAACCTCACAACATCAACATCTGCCACCAACCTTCGCGTTGCCACAGGTTCCATCGGTGAAATCCAAGAGACCAGCGCATCTAGTATCCGTTTCAAAGAAAATGTTGTGCCATTGAGCAGCGTTGAAGAAATCAATCACAACAAACTTCTTGATTTACCAGTGCGTGCCTTCACCTACAAAGAAGGCTATCTTTCAGAAAATGATGACCGCCTAGGCGTAATGCTTCCAGGTTTTATTGCTGAAGAAGTAGATGCTATCTATCCGATTGCTGCAGATTATGGTGACGGTCAAGTTCATTCCTGGAATGAGCGTTTCATCATTCCTGGATTGTTAGCCTTGATTCAAGACCTTTACAAAGAAGTTCAACTACTCAAGGGGGAATAAATGGAAAACGAACTAGACCTGGCAACCGTATTGCAGGCAATGCGTGAGCAGATTGGTTCAATGGCTCAAGAGAATGCAATCTTGAGAGCCACAATCAAGAAATTAGAAAATGGACTTTGTAACGGAACTTGTTCCAATACAACGGACAATTGATGACCATATAGACCTGTTTGATTCAATTCAGGTCTTGCTGAAGGAGAAATAATGTCACCAACCGACATCGCAACCCTGGCAGTTGCTGTCAGCACACTTATTGGCTCATTTGCCTACGGAGTCAAATGGCTAGTGCAGCACTACTTGGCAGAACTCAAGCCCAACTCTGGCTCAAGTTTGAAAGACCAAGTCAATCGTTTGGAAGAGCGAATGGATGAAATTTATTCATTGCTCATTGCAGGCAATATCAAACCAAAAAGGGGAAAAAGAAATGTGCGGTCAAGTAAGTAGTTTTGTTGAAGTAGCCACTGGCGAACTTGGTTATATTGAAGGACCCAAGGACAACCAGACCAAGTATCAAAAGGCCAATCAGCCTTGGTGTGGCGCTTTTGTGAATTGGTGCGCCAAGCAAGTTGACTTGAAGATTCCTAACTGCACCTATACCCCAGCAGGAGCCGAAGCCTTTATCAAGGCAAATAGATGGCTGCCAGTCGCCGCTGGTGAGCCTGCTGTCGGCGATATTGCGTTCTTTGACTTCCCCAGCGATGGCATTGACCGCATCTCCCATGTAGGCATTGTTGTTGAAGTCCAGAACAACGGAACTGTCATTACAATTGAAGGCAACACAGCCCCAGACACCAAAGGCGACCAGCGCAATGGTGGCCAAGTATGTCGTAAGGTTCGCGCCTATAAGAAGAAGAATCGGGGAAAACTCAAACCGTCATTACCAGTCTTTATCGTTGGTTTTGGCAGACCTAAGTTCAAGGAGTGCAAATGTTCGACAAAGCAAAAGTCATCGCAATCGCCAGCACTTACGCAAGAGCAGGTGTAGCAGCAGCAGCCGCTCTCTATCTTGCAGACCCATCACGCGCCATCAAAGATTATGTTGCGTGCTTCATTGCAGCAGCAGTTGGTCCATTGCTCAAAGCAATTGACCCAAAGGCGACAGAATTCGGTCGCGGGAGTAAATAGATTATGAAACGGGGGGAAATTCTCAAAGAAGCCGAAAGGCTGATGTACGGTGACCGCCAAGAAGATTATGGAACACCGTATGAGAATCACAGAAGAATTGCAGTCTTGTGGTCTGCCTACCTTGAGACAGAAGTATCGCCAATGCAGGTTGCAATCTGTATGGCGCTGGTGAAGATTGCCAGACTGCAACAAAATTTTGAATACTCCAAAGATGATACTTTCATTGATGGTGCCGCATACTTTAGTATTGCTGCCGAACTCGCTGAAATAAAACGCAACCAGGATAAACAATAGTTTTTATCCCCTAGCGATAAGGAAGAACCCCCACACTGACACCTTTCCAGTGTGGGGGTTCTTCTTGCTTTTTAGGCTTTTACATATTCACGCAAGTAATCAACGATGACTTCGCTGACGGTTCTATCTTCTTCCTTGGCCTTGAGTTTGACCTTGTACCACAGCGAATCGCTGACACGGACTGACCGAATCTTCTTCATTTCTTCTCCTTTCGATTACATTTACACGGAATGTGAAAACCTTGTTGCCAATCAATCTGACCGCATCGCTGGCACTTCCTAATGTCCACTGCTGACTCCTTCACTGGCTTCGCGTATCTCCGCCAGTGCATTGGCGCAGATTTGCAGAATCTCAATTGCTGTCATACAGGTGGCTTCTAAGACTTCGCCAGAGCCATCGGCGGTCGCATCGCGAAGTTTGTCAGCGGTGTGATTCATCGCTGTTGTCAGTTGCAGATGCAAGTTGCTCATTGCGCTCATCGTGTATTCCTTTTCATCCAGCGAAGAACTAAGACCAATGAAATTCCGGTCCAGAAGAAGAACTGGACCATTGCCTGCCAGCCGCCAATGTGCGTGCCAAAGAGTAGGTCGAGCATTATGCAATTCTCCTGACTCCTGGATAGACATTTGATGCAACATCATTCTCAACATGTCTAACAACGCTTTGTGGTCGGATGTACCAGTGGTTCATATCGAATCGCTGCACTACGCCATTGCGTGTGACTTCGTATGAAATGTCATCAAGAACTTTGATAGTGATGGTGTGTTCTTTGTTCTGAAAAATTGCCAAAATGTTTGGCCCTGTTGTCACAGATTCCATTGTGATTTTCATTATTACTTACCTTCCTTTAGTAAGAACCAATCTTTTTTAGAACCGCCAACTTTTACATATTTCACTGCTGCATCAATCAAACGAACTGGTGTTGTTGATGCTGGCTTACCGACTACGCCACCAGTTAGAGAATAAAGTTCATATTGAGTAATTAGTTCTGGCACGCCATATTCGCGCCAAGCCTGCATTACTGCAAATGCTTCTTGACCTTTTTTGTTACCAGTTGCTTTTTTCATTATGCACCGACCTTTGGAAGAAATGAGATTTCATATTTGATTGAAAAATTGATTTGGTCCCACATATCACGATATGACATTTTTGATTTGTGAACTGAATCAATAAAAAGACCGTGACTTGAGTAAGAGAAAAATGCTCTCCAACGATTTGTGTATTCACCATAAGATGCTGAGATATAAAACATTTCGCTCTTTGTGAAGATGTTGCTGTTTTCTGGTGTTACAAATGCAAACATCAATTTGTCATCTGCTACTTCTGTTGAATGCAATTTGTAACCAGCGTTTGTAAGTTCTTTTGCCATTCTTTCGACTGTCTGCTTTGCGTTCATTTTCTTTTTCCGTTTCCTGGGGCGTTTCCCCAATGAGAGAAGTGAATCAGATGTCCATACGATTGTCCATACAACTGACCCTTGGCGGTCCCTGCGTGTCGTCCCTAGGCTGTCAGCCGCCTAGGTCATACTTGGGCCAAACGAAAGGGGGTCCGAATGGACCAGATAGTGATGATTGGGGCCTTGGTGGGCCTGGTAGGGGTTATTGTGGCGGTCCTGCGGTATGAGGCCAGCCCGATGGATGAAGCCATCAGGGAAGCCCAGCAGTGGGATTCCAAGCAGAAGCGCATCAAGCAGGCATTGGAGCGCCGATGAGACACCGTGAGCCGCTGTTCAGTGTCCACGCTGGAGCCGATGGGGAGTTCTCCATTTACCTGGAAGAGCGTGATGCCAACCTGGACCTTTTGGAAGATGTCTGCGACCAGGTGAATCTGATTGACCTGGCAGGATTGAAGGAGTTTGCATCTGTGGATGCTCTCAAGGATGTAGATGCCGCCAGCCGCCTGGATAAGGTTCGCGCTGGAATGCCTGATGTCATTGTTCGCATTGCGAAATTGTCAGAGCAAGAAGCGCTGACCTTGGCAGAACAGTTGATTATGATTGTCAAAGAATCGCGGGTCAAAAAGCCCGCAAAGTTAGAATTGGTGAAGTAATGGCCAATCCGAATGGACGCAAAGGCTCTGCCTGGGAAATCGGAATCCTCAAGTGGTTGCGGAGTCACGGTGTCTTTGCAGAGCGTTTGCGACTTTCGGGTTCCAAAGATGAAGGCGACATTGTCGCTGTCATCGCTGGTAAGACTTACATTCTTGAAGCCAAGAATCGTAAATCCATTAGTTTGCCGACCTTCTGGGAAGAAGCGGTGGCTGAAGCCAAGAACTACGCCAAAGCGCGTGGCTTGGCAGAAGTGCCACCATCATTTGTGGTTATCAAACGCCGCAATGCTTCTGTAGAGAAGGCTTTCGTGGTTCAGGACCTTGATTCCTGGCTGAAGGAGAGGATGTGAATTTTTTTGAATTCCTTCCACTTATTCCTAAATTGCCAGAAGCCAAGTGCAGAACGATTGAAGATGCCAACATCTTCTTTCCTGAATCGCGTGCTGAAGAGCGAAAGTCGCTCCCAACCATCCAATCAATTTGTGGTGGTTGCACTGAACGAAAGGAGTGCTTGGACTACGCACTGGACCAAGAAATCCCCTATGGAATATGGGGCGGTTTCACTACTGAACAACGCAAGAAAATGCTCAACACTCGTTATGCACTTGCGCCAAAAGCAAACAACGCGGAAAAGATTCGCGTGATGTTTGGGTCTGGATGCACACCAAAAGAAATCGCAGCAGCACTAAAACTTGACCATTCGTATGTTACGACTGTTCTCAAGCGGGCTGGTGTGAAATTGGAAGGAGAAATCCAATCACAACTCACAACAGGAAAACTTGGCGAGGAATCGCCATTATCATCGGGGTTTCAGCAATGACATCAATGTTTGTCAACGCTGCCTTTGCACCACAACCAGCAGTTCCCGCCACCGTCATCTATGAAGAGAGACCAGCACTAATGCAGGTCAATCCGAAGCAGATAGCGCGGGAATTGCTTACAAAGAAGCAGTTCGCCTGCTTCACAAAATTGGTCGGTAAGGAATCCGCGTGGAATCCCAAGGCCAAGAATCCAAAGAGCAGTGCGCGAGGAATCGGGCAATTGCTCAAAAAAACATACGAAGGTCTTGGAATGAAACATTCTGATTCCGGTGTGGCTCAAACCGTAGCAACTTTGGCGTATATCCATCGCAGGCATCAAACGCCCTGCGCTGCTTGGAAACATTTCCAGCGCCACAATTGGTACTAAAAACTGACTAGGGGGAACTATGTCAACAGAAATAGAAAAAGGTGTTGTTGTCCTAGATGACAACACTGCTCAATGGCTGAAGCAATATCGCGAAGCATTGGGCAAGATAAAAGAATGGCAAGAGATTGCAGACATCGCCCGCAGTCACCTGGAGAGCGCTTTAGGTGACTGTGAGGAAGGTCTGCACAATGGACGCCCAGTTGTGCGCTGGACTCAGATTGAATCCAAACGATTCGATACCAAACGCGCACGGGAAATCCTGCCGCCACAAGTCATTGAGATGCTAGAAGTTGTGCAGCATTCACGCCGCTTCTCGTTAGTAGATTCTCAATGAGTATCATCAATCCTTGGGTGGACCCAATCACACCATCAATTCCTGATGATGAGATTTTTGAAGATGATGAGGATGAAGAATGACCTTCGCATCCATATCAACTCCAGGTCAGCAACTTGCGAACCAACTGCGTGAACAGATAACCAAAGCAGGTGTCTGGTCGCCACGAAGTAAGCAGATTGCGATTGGGCCATCCGAAATCGGACACGAATGCAGTCGCCGACTTGCGTACAAACTCTTGGACTGGGAGAAGCCCAACGAAAGTGGGAGCAGTTCTTGGGCTGCCCAAGTCGGTTCGGCAGTGCATAACTACTTGGCCGAAGTATTTGCCAAAATTGAAGGATACGAAGTTGAACAGAAGGTTCAGATTCGTTCCAACCTATCTGGAACAATTGACTTGTGGGATTCAATACGGGGCATTGTTCTGGACTGGAAAACAGTTGGTTTCAACCAACTCAAAGAGCGCCGCAGTGAAGGCGCCACAATCCAGCAGCAAGTTCAAATCCAGTTGTACGGTTACGGAAAGGCACAACAAGGCGCAACCGTTCACAAGGTAGGACTTGTATATCTGCCAATATCGGGTTCGCTTGATGATATGCATGTTGAACTTTTTGATTATGACGAATCCGTTGCAATCAAATCACTGTCACGCATTGATGACCTTTACACACTGCTGTCAACCGTAGATGTGGAAGCCAATCCAGCAATGCTCTCAGTGATACCAGCGGCGCCAGCGCGAACTTGCAGTTGGTGTCCGTACTTCTTACCCTTCAGCACCGACTTGGCGAAAGGATGCAATGGTGATACTCAAGCCTAAACTGTTCATCAAAGCAATGAGCGCCTATCAGGAATTTGTCTTGAAGGTCATCGGCTGGATGATAGGTATTCGCGGCGAAGCCCGCATTGTTTATCTTGAATTTGATGAAGATGAAGATGAAGATGAACCAACCATCAATGACATTGTGAAGAACAATGCAGAAGATGAAGCAAACAGAGTTCCAAACCAAACCAACTAACAGAAAGGCAGTGGGGGATATGACCTTCGCAGCACCAAGCAACGCAAATGAATCCGTCAAAGTCGCAGACTTGGCGGGCCACCTACTTATCATCACACCAGTCGAATACAAGACTGGGATTCCAACCGTTCACGGAGATGCAGAAGCAATCGAGGTGAATGTTGTGGACCTTGATACCAACAAAGAACACACATCAATGCTCTGGTTCAATGTTGCTCTTCGTAACGCTTTGAAAACCAAGACGGGCCAGAAGGTTCTCGCTCGTATTGGACAGGGAACAGCCAAACCTGGCAAATCGGCACCGTGGATTCTCATTGACGCCACAGGTGATGCAGCAGCACTGGCAAAAGCCAATGCCTATCTGGGTTCTGCCCCAGCGAAGCCAGCGGCAGCACCAGCGCCAGCGGCGGCGCCCGTTGACCCGAACAATCTCTCACCAGAGATAATGGCGCTGCTTGGTCAGTTAGGTGCAAAGCCAGTCTAAACAAATCTCTTGGTTGGTTTCCCTTCCGTTTCCAACCAAGACGGGATGCCTGGGGGCCGCTCTACACGGGGTAAGGCGTGGTGGTTCGATTCCACCTATCTCACGCAAGAACTATCGAAAGGAATGCAATGCCAACATATCAATTCACCTGTAGCGATTGTGGTGATACAACTCTTCAATCCTTCTCCATTGACATTGAAGCGCCATCAATCAATTGCGGTCATTGCGGCACGATTATGCGCAAAGAGTTCACACCACCTGCGATTCATTTCAAAGGCGAAGGATGGGCAGGCAAGAGTTGAAGTGTGCGCACATCTATCGCAGGGTTTTCCAGGAGATTTGTCCTGACTGCGGCAGATACACGCACGAAACTAATTTTGATTTGCAGGCTCACCTGCATCGCAAATGGATTGAAGAAGGAAAGGCTGATTGGAATAAATGTCCACTAGGCGGAACGCTTCGTGGTTGGTGGTCAATCTAAAACGGGGGATAAATGAATAGGATTTTGAAAACAGCACTGGAGTTTGCCAATGAAGGCATCTCTGTTGTGCCAGTAGCAACGGATGGTTCCAAGCGTCCAGGTCTTGCATCGTGGAAAGAATTTCAAACCAGGCAACCGACATCAGATGAATTGCTCACCTGGTTCTCTAATGCAGAAGGTGTCGGTGTCATCTGCGGTTCTATCTCTGGCAATCTTGAGATGTTGGAACTAGAAGGTCGCGCTGTTGCTCGCAAGATGCATCTTGATATTGCAGAGATTGCCAAAAATTCCGGACTGGAAGCGCTCTGGAACAAACTCAATTCTGGCTATGTCGAAACAACGCCATCTGGCGGGCTGCACTGGCTTTACAGAATTGATGGCGAAGTTCCAGGCAACACCAAACTTGCAAGACGCCCTGGCGAAAACGGTGGCATTGATGTCTTGGCCGAAACTCGCGGCGAAGGTGGATTTGTGATTGTGGCACCGACCAATGGCACCTGCCATCCGTCAGGCGGAGCGTGGACATTGTTGATTGGCGGGCCATCGTCCATCGCCACCATCACCAGAGAAGAGCGCGACGCACTGCATCATCTCTTTTCAATGTTTGATGAGATTCCCAAAGCCGAATACATCGCAGAAGAAATCAAAACTAAAACCGATGGACCGTTGACCCCAGGTGATGATTACAACCGCAAAGTATCCTGGAATCAGATTCTGGAACCATTGGGATGGACCAAGGTTTATACGACATCCAGCGGTGTGACCGCCTGGCGTCGTCCTGGCAAATCAGAAGGCGTCAGTGCCACCACCAATCACGCTGGCACCGATAAGTTCTACTGCTTCACCACTTCATCAGTTTTTGAATCAGAGACTTCATATTCCAAGTTTGCTGCCTACGCACTGATTGAACACGCAGGCAACTTCTCTCAAGCAGCCAAAGCCCTGCGCCAATTGGGATACGGTGAAACCAAAGAATTGCAAACCTTGAATCTGCCTGATTACAACCCATCAGGTGTGCAGATGCACGACGAAGAAGGCAATGTGATTGCCGATTCATCCTGGATTCCCAAAGAAATCGGTGATTACGAACTTGAAGCCGATGTGCAGCCCACAATGCTCAAGAGAGAAGATGGCAATTTCATTTTGTATCCTGGCAAAATCAACGCCATCTTTGGTGAATCCGAATCTGGCAAGACCTGGGTTGCCCTAGAAGCAGTGCGCCAAGAGTTGATTGCTGGCAACACGGTCTTTTACATTGACTTTGAAGATTCTGCTCGCGGCATCCTCAACCGTCTCAAGACCCTAAAAACGCCCACAGAGCGCTTCAAAGCCTTCTTGTACGCGAATCCAGACTCCCCACACACACCAGCCATTTCAGAAGCGCTGATGGCATCCTTAGCCGAATTCAGACCATCTCTGGTCGTGGTTGATGGTGTCAACGCAGCGATGAACTTGATGGGGCTGGACCTGGAGAAGAACAAAGATGCGACCAACTTCTCCCAGACAATCCTGCGACCACTGCGCACCTTTGGCTCTGGAATCTTGACCATTGACCATGTGACCAAGAGCAAAGACAATCGCGGCAACTACGCAATCGGAGCGCAAGCCAAGAGAGCAGATATTGATGGCGTCGCGGTCAGCGTCAGTGTCGAACAACCATTCGGCAGGGGCATTGACGGCGCCCTGTCCTTGACCGTCACGAAAGATAGACCTGGCTTTGTCCGTGCCATCTGCCCCGACGCCAAGACACTGGGGATTGTGAATCTGCGTTCTGTCAGTGATGGTGCCATTACAGTTTCCATTTCAGGTGGAACTGTTGTTCTCTCCAGTAACGAACAAAGGATGGAGCAAGTCAGTCAGTTCTTGGAGCGCCACGGATACGAGATGAACTTCAATGACATCAAACGCAAACTGCGTGAAGAAGGAAATGGGATGGGCAGCGATATGGTCAAGATGGCCCTGGATAATCTTGTTGGTCTTGGCTCTGTCGGTGTCAGGCAGGTCGGACAAAAGTTTTTATACAGTCACAGTTCATTATTTGTGGCCAATGATGTGCAGGTATTCAAATGATGATTTACGCTCAATTTCAACCGAACCTGAAGCAACATCTTGGACAGGTTCGGTTTGTTTGTCCAACTGAACCTGGTTTTTCTTTTCATAGGTTCAGTCAGGTTTGGTTTAGTGCGTTTTTGAGCGTGTTTTCACAACCGAACCTAACCGAACCTAACCGAACCTGTAAAAAATCACAGAAAACCGACGAAACCGAACCTCTGACCCCCCTCTTTAGAGGGGGTCAGGTTCGGTTCGGTTCAGTAGCGAGAAGGTTCAGAAAATGAACTCATTCGATTTCAAACCCATCATTTGTAAGAAGTGCGGAACGGTTGTCTGGTCGGGCATATCGTGGGCTGGATTTGCCAGATTGCTGGACAAAGAGCGGCTGACGATTGAAGAAGAAATCATCAAGAGAATCTCAGGGCTGATGACCTATGAAATCCACAGGACCAGAGTTTCCTTTGAGGCAGTGGAGCGCTCAATCAATCGAATCAAATGGGCCGCCCCAGGAAAGAACCGAATCATTCTGGCAGACCATCATTGTTCCACAATGGCACTTTTTGAGACCTTGGATTCAGCGCCGCATTACTGGTCAGAGCCAGTCATGGCCACCAACACCACGGAAGGATGTCAGTTCTGATGCAATGCGTTATCTGTTCCAAGTACGCCAAGGTGGATGCCACCTGTCATAGTTGCCAGGCGAAGATGCGCCAGGTGTTCAAGGAGTTGCCAGAACTACATTGGCAGGCAGGATTCTTCTTGACCCCAGGGCGCAGTGGCAGTGGCGCTGTCAGCGCCGAACGCTCCATTGGTATCAATGTCAATGCCTTGGACTTCGTGATGGCAAATGACCTATTGACCATCCTGCATTCCTGGGAACGGGTCATCCGCGAGGACAGGCAGTTGACGCCGCCCGCGCTGGTCGCCAAGGAGCCAACGATTGAAGCCGAAGTCCAGGCAACCTGTAACTTCCACCTGGCTCACCTGGATTGGTCAATGTCGCAGCCTTGGGCTTTAGAATTTGTGGGGGAAGTTTTGGGGCTGCACGCAAAGGGTCGGGCAGCAGCAAAGCAATTCAAAGAACAGGTTCGTCGGATTCCATGTCCAACAGATGATTGCAAACGGGTAGTTGTAATTGATGTGGACAATCTAACCGCCGATGTCAGTTGCTTTGGATGCAAACAAAGTTGGACTGTCTTGAGATTGGTGGCATTGGCAATGAGTAACCCAGATAGGAAATTCTTCCTGGATGTGGAAGCCATTGCGTTGTGGTTGCAGATGACCCAACGCGAGGTGTATCGCCTAATCAAGAAATTCAACATCGAACGCCGCGGTTCAATGTATGACCTTTCGGCCATCATTGATGCCAGGAAGATTTGACAAAATGTTGTCAAACGAACCTGATACACTTTCGCTATCAGATTCGCCTATCTCCAGTCAAATTGAAGAGATAGATGAAGCATTGTTCCACGCCGCAGTCACTCGCGGTAAGTCAGACTTCTCCATTCATCAGCGCGAGATTGTTGAGCAGTTCATTGACGAACTACTAGACACGCGATTGGAAATCAAAAATGCTGAACATTCAAATTAGCATCGGGGAAGTTGAAACAGAACTTACAACTGATGAAGTGTTGCATTTTGATGCAATCGAAACGCTGCTCACAAGAGCAGTGCAATCTACGCTGACGATGTATATGTCACTGCCTGTCAATGACCGAATGGCTTCACTCGGTTTGGAAACGGACGATGAAGAAGATGAGGACATCGAATGATGACACTAAACAGTGTCGCAAATGTCTAAGAATTCTTTCAGTAGATAACTTTCGTTTTGTAAATATCAGTGAGAACAAACGACACAACATTTGCAGAGCGTGTCGGCAGATTCATCGGAAAGTTATTCGCACTGCTAATCGTGAAGAATACGAAACACTATTGCAAGACCAGGACAGCGCGTGCGCAATCTGTGGCATTACTGCTGAAGAAATTGGGAAGAAGTTGATTGTTGACCACAACCACGAAACATTGAAGGTGCGTGGATTGTTGTGTTGGCGTTGTAATTCAGGATTAGGATTCTTCAAAGATAATCAAGCGCATCTTGCAATGGCGATTGAATATCTTGTGAAACACGATGATGCTTCCTAGACCGTGTGTTGATTGTGGTGTGATAGTTCGCGCATCACGATGCAAACAATGTTCAAGGGTAAGGGAGCGGGGGCGTCCATCACGATTGGACAGAGGATACGATTATCAATGGCGCAAGTTGTCAAAACAATTGCGCGAGATTCATCCTTGGTGCAAACAATGTGGAGCAACAAAAGATTTGACAGTGGACCACATCATTCCGCTCGTTGACTTAGACCCATCACTGCGTTACGAGATTTCAAACTTGCAAGTGTTGTGCAGGAAATGCAATAGCGAAAAAGGCGATAGATAATGAATAAATGCGTTCATTGCACTAAAGAATTTGTGAGATATACAAATAAAAAATATTGTTCTGAAAGATGTGCTATCAATAATTACAATAAAAGAAAAAGAGCAAGAGATAGAAAAAAACCAAGAATTTGCAAGAATTGCGGCAAAAGTTTTGTATCTAAAAACGCTAATATAACTGGTGTTCCGTCATTACATTTAGGAAATTATTGTTCGAGCGAATGCAATAAATCTATCTTGAGAGCAAGAGAAGCCAGAAGTTCTCACAATAGAAGAATGAAACTCAAGGGTGGCGACCTTATTGACCTTTACAATTTAGCAAACATAAAACAATGGAATTGTTGGATTTGTAAAAAACAAATAAATAAAGAAGCCAAGCATTTCAGGCACAACATAAATATATACGGACCATCAATTGACCACATTGTTCCATTGAGTAAAGGTGGAACTCATATTTGGTCTAATGTTGAATTGGCTCATGTCATTTGTAATTCATTGAGAGGAAATAAAGAAGTCTCGGCATAGGGGGTGGCATCTCCCCGTACGCCCAAAATCCTCATACACGCGTGCGGGTATTTACCCCGACGCCCA
>Ga0315900_10001672_pt1 | contig 35254 bp, 31 predicted proteins | sample LakEriMetagenome_FD_203521 | JGI IMG/M metagenome (GOLD analysis project Ga0315900, IMG submission 203521) | Freshwater fungal communities from buoy surface, Lake Erie, Ohio, United States - Buoy 12 MA114 | ecosystem: Environmental > Aquatic > Freshwater > Lake > Lake biofilm | place: USA: Lake...
CGCGCACCGCGGCCGCGTCGGTGAGGATGGAGAACACCACCTCGCTGCCCTGCGCGAGCGCGCGCGGGGTGTCGGCCCAGGCCATGCCCTGCGCGAGCAACGGCTCGGCCTTGTCGCGGCTGCGGTTCCAGCCGGTCACCTGATGGCCGGCGGCAAGGAGGCGGGGAATGATGCACTGCCCCATCGCGCCCAGTCCGGCGAATCCGATACGCATGAACATCCCCCGCTGCTGCGATGCACCCCTGTCGACACCGCCCCCACCGACCCCGGGGTGGCCGGGCCGGCGGCGCCGGACCCGCTGCGCGCAGGCCCGGCGGGACTCTCAGTGGATCGAGATCAGAAGTAGGCCTGACCCGGGCGTACCGGCGGCTGCCACTCGCACGCCGACCACGGGCCGTCGCCGTGCTCCTCGATGTAGGCGATGCGGCCGGCCTTCTTCGGCACCCGCTTGCCGGTGAACAGGCCCTTGAGCCAGTCCATCACGTAGTCATGGCAGTCCATGCCGCCCAGGTTGGGGATGCCCCAGAGCGGGTGGTACTGGTTCTCCATGATCCACATCTCCTTGGGCACCTTGAGGTCGTGGTAGGCCTCGATCGCCTCCTCGAGCGGGCAGAGCGGATCGAACTCGCCGGTGACCAGCAGCGTCGGGCACTTGATCTTGTCGAGGTAGCCCCGGACCGTCATCGGCTGCGCCACCTCGACGTCGAACTTCTCCTCGTCCTCGTAGCCGGCCATGTACATGAACATCTGCTTGAAGCGCGGCGAGCTCTGCGTGAAGATGGTGTTGTTCGGGTTGAAGCAGGCCACCGAACTCACCACCGCGGCCGCGCGATGGTCGTAGCTCGACAGGCGCAGGCACCAGTAGCTGCCCATGCTGATGCCGTAGATCGCGATCTTCTTCTTGTCGACCTCCGGACGCTTCATCAGCCAGCTGATCACCGCGGCGCCCGCGCGCTCGTAGTTGTCGCCCACGGCGCGGATCTTCTGCATGTTCGAATTGCCCTGCCCCGGGCCGTCGATCGCGATGACATGGAAGCCTCGCGAGAGCGCGATGTTGTGCGCGGCCTTGGGGAAGACCTCCTTCGTCTGGTCCATGCCCGGCACGTAGATGACGACCGGCGCCTTCGGCTTGCCCGGCAGCATGTGGTAGAGGCAGGAGATCGTCTTGCCGTCGTCGAAGGGCACCTCGACCCGCTCGATCGGGTAGGAGGCCACCTCGCTGCGGCGGTCGACCATCTCCGACATCTTCCGGTAGAGCATCCTCTTCACCGGATGGTTGTCGAAGTAGATCGGGTGCTGCGCCATCCGGTAGGACTCGATGGCGTGGTCGTAGTGGTGCGTGGCCGTCGCATCCGCGCCCATCGCCTGCGCCTTGCGGGCAAGGCGCTCGTGGCGCTCGGCCGCCTTGCGCCAGACCTTGGGCAGCATCCGGTAGTTGCGGGCGCGCGTGCCGGGCGGCACCTCGATGTCGTCGCGCTCGAAGTTCTGGACCCGGCCGCGCATGTTGAGCGCAAGGTCGAGCATCCACTGTTGGTTGTCGCGCTGGGTGCGCAGCTTGCGGATCATCCGACATCCTCCTGGGGGGTTGCGTGCAGCCCGGTGACTATAGCCGATCGCCCCGGACGCGACAGCGCCCGGCGGCGGCTCGGATGACCGAGCGTCGCCCCGACCCGCGCCACCGGGGCGAACCGGTCGCCCGGCGCGCGGACTCGCGCGGGGTATCAGTCGGCCGGCACGCAGCGCTCGGCTGCCCAGGCGCGCAGCGCCTCCACCTTCTCGGCCATCAGCACCGACAGCGGGCGCGTACGGGCGATCTCGGCGAGCACATGGCCGCTGGCCAGCGGCTCGCCGAGCGCATGCGCCTCGTACATCGACGCCACGATGGCCTGCTCGATCTCCGCGCCGGAAAAGTCCGCGGTCGCCTCCACCAGCGCAGGCAGCGCGAAGGATTCGGGCGACAGGCCCCGGCGGCCCAGGTGGATGCGCAGGATGTCCTCGCGGGCCCCTGGGCCCGGCAGATCGATGAAGAAGATCTCGTCGAAGCGCCCCTTGCGCAACAGTTCGGGCGGCAGCTTCGAGATGTCGTTGGCGGTGGCGACCAGGAACACCGGTTCGCGGCGCTCGGCCATCCAGGTGAGCAGGCTGCCCAGTATCCGCCGGGACACGCCGGAGTCGCCCACGTCGTCGGTGGCCAGGCCCTTCTCGATCTCGTCGATCCAGAGCACCGCCGGGGCCATCTTGGCCGCCCCGCGCAGGGCCTCGCGCAGGCGGCGCTCGGTCTCCCCGGTGTACTTGTCGTAGAGCGTCGCGAAGTCCAGGCGCAGCAGCGGCAGCCCCCAGGCACCGGCCACCGCCTTGGCGGCGAGGCTCTTGCCGCTGCCCTGTACGCCCAGCAGCAGGACCCCGCGCGGAGCGGGCAGGTTGCCGGTGCCCGGCTCGCCGGTGAACACCGCGCGTCGCAGCGAGAGCCAGCGCTTGAGCCCGTTCAACCCGCCGACCGATGCGAAGCTGCCGGTATCCGATTCCATGTCGAGCAGGCCGTCGGCCGCGAGCCGATCCTGCTTGAAGCGCACCACGCGATCCACGTCCTGCATCGTGACCGCGCCGTCGGCCTCGAGCGCCTGGCGGATCTGGCGGCGCACGTCGTCCACCGACAGGCCGGTCAGGTGCTGGGTCAGGAGCGCGATCGCCGCCGGATCACCGACCGGCTTGCGGCCGTTGCGCGACTGCCACAGCTGCGCCTCCTCGCTCACGATCCTGCGCACCGCGTTCGCGTCGGGCAGTTCGAATGCGAAGCGCGCGGTCAGGTGGTGCAAGTCGGTCGGCAGGTCGATGCGCGGGCTCACGAACACCAGCGTGCGCGCGCAGCGGGAATACTCCTGCGCGATCTCGCGGATGACCCGAACCACGGCCGGATCGTTCAGGTAGGGATGCGCATCGAGCAGCGTGTAGATGCCGTTGTGCGGCGTGGTGTCGATATGCCGTAGCGCATCGCCCAGCGCCTCGGTGGCCGGCACGCGCTCGGGTCGATTGCAGCGGCGTAGCCCGTCGGTGACCGACCAGCTGAACGACGCCCGGCCCAGCAGGTTCGCGCAGCGCTCGATCACGCCGAGCACGCGCGCCTCCTCGGTGGTCTCCACGGTCACCAGCGGGAACCGGGATTCGAGGATCAGCTTCAGGTCGTGGACGTCATTCATCGCGCGAGGGATCGGGGTGCGCCAGTTGCTCGAGCAACCGCTCGTGGAAACCGCCGAAGCCCCCGTTGCTCATGACCAGCACGTGGTCGCCGGAACGTGCGTGGGCGGCCACCTCCGCCACCAGTTCGGCGAGCCGGTCGCTCGTTGCCAGCCGATCGCCCAGCGGCTCGAGGGCCGCGGCTGCATCCCAGCCCAGCCCGGCGGTGTAGCAGTAGACCCGATCCGCCGCGGCAAGGCTGTCCGGAAGCGCGTCCTTGAGCAGGCCCATGCGCATCGTGTTCGAGCGCGGCTCGAGCACCGCGAGCACGCGCGCGCCGGACTCGCCGCGGGCGCGCAGCCGCGCGCGCAGCCCGTCGAGCGTGACGCGGATCGCCGTCGGATGATGCGCGAAGTCGTCGTACACGGTGACCCCGCGCACCTCGCCGCGCACCTCCAGGCGCCGGCGCACGCCCCGGAAACGCGCGAGCGCCTCGAGACTCGACCGGGGCGATACCCCGGCATGCCGGGCCGCCGCGACCGCGGCCAGCGCGTTGTACACGTTGTGCTCGCCGGCGAGATCCCACTGCAGCCGCCCCTGCAACTCGCCGCGGAACCGGACCGGGATGGCGCCATCGGCTTCGGGCTCCCCGGCCTGCCAGCCGGGGGCGCTGTTGAAGGCTTCGGCCGGCGTCCAGCAGCCGCGCTCGAGCACGCGGTCGAGTGCGGGGGACAGCGCGTTGTGGATGATGCGGCCCGCGCCGGGTACGGTGCGCACGAGGTGGTGGAACTGGGTCTCGATGGCCGCAAGGTCGGGGAAGATGTCGCCGTGGTCGAACTCGAGATTGTTGAGGATCGCGGTGCGCGGCCGGTAATGCACGAACTTCGAGCGCTTGTCGAAGAACGCGGTGTCGTACTCGTCGGCCTCGATCACGAAGTACTGCGAATTGGCGAGCCGAGCGGACACGGGAAAATCCTGCGCGACTCCGCCCACCAGGAAGCCGGGGCGCAGGCCGGCCTGCTCCAGGATGAAGGCAAGCATCGCGGTGGTGGTGGTCTTGCCGTGGGTGCCCGCGACCGCCAGCGTCCACTTGCCGCGCAGGACCTCGGCGGCCAGCCACTGCGGGCCGGACACGTACGGCAGGCCCCGGTTGAGGATGGCCTCCATCAGCGCGTTGCCGCGCGAGACCACGTTCCCGACCACGAAGACGTCCGGACGCAACCGCAACTGGTCCGGATCGTAGCCCTCGATGAGCTCGATGCCCTGCTCCTCGAGCTGCGTGCTCATCGGCGGGTAGACGCCGGCGTCGCAACCGGTCACGCGATGGCCGGCCTGGCGGGCGAGTACCGCGACCCCGCCCATGAAGGTGCCGCAGATGCCGAGGACATGAATGTGCATGGCGACCGAGTGTATCCCGGCCCGCGCCCGTTCGGCCGGGCCGCGCAAGCGCCGCCGCGGCAGCGGATCCAGCGCCGTCGGGTCCGATCGGCGCGCCGGGATCGCAACCCGGGACCGCACTGCGCCAGGGCCACGGCGCTCGTCGCCGGCGCGCCGTGGGCCCACGCCGCGCAGCGCCAGCCGTTCGGCGACCGCCCAACGGGTGCGCCCGGCCCCCGCATCGCCGCGGGTCGATGGGCTTGCGCTCAGCCCCTAAAGATGAAGTACACCGCCCCGAGCAGGCACAGCGCCGCCCACAGGTAGTCCAGGCGCAGGGGCTCGCCCATGTAGAGCACCGCGAAGGGCACGAACACCGACAGCGTGATCACCTCCTGCAGGACCTTCAGCTCGGCGAGCGAGAGCACCGTGAACCCGATGCGATTAGCAGGCACCTGCAGCAGGTATTCGAAGAAGGCGATCCCCCAGCTCGCCAGCACCGCCACCAGCCAGGGCTGCGCGTTCAGGTGCTTGAGGTGCCCATACCACGCGAAGGTCATGAAGATGTTGGAGGCAACCAGCAGCGTGACGGTGACTGCCACGGGGGTGAAGACGCCAGGCATGCAGGGCTCCTCGCGGGGACGGGATGGACCCCGGCGATCATCCGCGCACCGGCCGCCGCGCGAAAGTGCCCGCCGGTGCGGATGGGGCGATCGAGCGCCCGGCACGGGCATGGACCCGCCCCCTGTTTCGGCCCACTCCGTCTCCACTGCGTGATGACCGGCGCACAGTCCCGTCGCCGCTGCACCGAGTCCTCGCCGACGCGCCGGGATGTCGCCGCGCACGGAACCCTCCCAAGGCCGGGGAGCCGCAGTGTCCGGAAGTCGCGGGCCATGGACGGGGGCCGAGCGCGGGGCCGGGTACCGATCCCGCAACAGGGCCGGCAATCCGGCCCTCCGGCTCGCGACCGGCTAGAGTGCGACGATGACTGCCCGCTGCACCCTCGTCACCGGCTTCCTCGGTGCCGGCAAGACCACGCTGCTGCGCCATCTGCTGGCCCGCCGTCCCCCAGGGGAACGCTGGGCGGTGATCGTCAACGACTTCGGCGCAGTGGGGCTCGATGGCGCCGCGCTGGCGCAGGAGGACACCGCGGCCGGCGTGCGGATCCGCGAGGTCGCGGGCGGGTGCGTGTGCTGCGCGGCCACGGTGCCGCTGCGGGTGGCGCTGACCGAGGTGCTCCGGCAGCTGCGCCCCGATCGCCTGCTGATCGAACCCTCGGGACTGGGGCGCCCCGGCGCCCTGCTGGGCCTGCTGCGCGAGCCGGGCCTCGCCCGCGCGCTCGTCATCGGGCCGGTGCTGTGCGTGGTCGACGCACGCGGGCTCGATCCGGCCGATCCGATACGGTCCTCGATGCACGCCGACACCTGGCGCGAGCAGGTCGAGCACGCGGACGTGCTGGTCATCAACAAGGTCGACCTGCTCGACGACCCCGCTCGTGCGCGGCTGCCCGAGTGGACCGACGCCCTCTATCCGCCGCCCGCGGCGGTCGTGATCGCCGAGCAGGGTCGCATCGATCCGGCACTGCTCGACCTGCGTCCGGCCGCGCACTGGCGACCCGCGCTGTTGCCCCAACCGACCGAGACACCCTCGGCGATCCGCGTGGCGCACGCGCCCGGGCTGGGCGAGCGCCACGAGATCGATGCGGGCGCGATCGCCAGCGCGGGCTGGCTGATCGACTCGAACGCACTGCCTGCCTTCGACATCGACGCGACGCAGCGGCTGCTCATGCGCCTGCCCGCGACGCTGGCCGCGGGCGGCTGGCAACTGCTGCGAGCCAAGGGCGCGCTACGCACCCCGGTCGGCAGCCGGCTCGTGCAATGGGCAGGCGGCCGCATCAGCATCGAAGCCCTCGCCTCGCGCGGCGATTCGCGCTTCGAACTGCTCGCCGAACGCGCGGGCGCATCGCCGGCGCCGGGAGCCGCGACCCCACCGCCCCCCTCCCCGCCTGCCGACTGGTCGGAGGTGGAGGCGCTGCTGCGGGCGGCACGGGCCGAGGCCGACTGAGCGGTCGCCGCCCCCGGGGGGAGGCCGCGGGGGCGGTAGCCGCGGGATATGGGCGCAACCGTCCTCGGGAACGGTCGCAGGCCCGCGCAGGCCGCCGGCCGGGGCGCCGAACGCCTCAGCCGCGTACGGGTGTCGTGCGGTCGAGAAAGTCCCGGTAGGCGCGGCCGATGCCGTCTTCGAGTCCGACCTTCGGCCGCCAGCCCATCGCGTGCATGCGCGACACGTCGAGCAGCTTGCGCGGCGTGCCGTCGGGGCGCGAGGTGTCGAACTCGAGTCGTCCCTCGAAACCGACCACCCGCGCCACCTTCGCGGCCAGTTCGCCGATGCTGATGTCCTCTCCGCAGCCGACGTTCACGAATTCGCCGAGTTCGACGGCGCTGGCGTTCTCCAGCAGGAACACGCAGGCATCGGCAAGATCGTCGCTGTAGAGGAACTCGCGCCGCGGGGTTCCGGTGCCCCAGATGACGACGCTCTCGCGGCCCGCCTCGCGCGCCTCGTGCATCTTGCGGATCAGCGCCGGCAGCACGTGCGAGTTGTCCAGGTCGTAGTTGTCCCCGGGTCCGTACATGTTCGTGGGCATCGCGGCGATGTAGTCGGTGCCGTATTGCGCGTTGTAGGCCGCGCACATCTTGATGCCGGCGATCTTGGCGATCGCGTAGGGCTCGTTGGTGGGTTCCAGCGGACCGGTGAGCAGGTGCTCCTCGCGCATCGGCTGCGGCGCGAGCTTCGGGTAGATGCAGCTCGACCCGAGGAACAGCAACCGACGCACGCCCCCTCGCCAGGCCGAGTGGATCACGTTGCTCTGGATGACCAGGTTCTCGTGGATGAACTGCGCGCGGTAGGTGTCGTTGGCGACGATACCCCCCACCTTCGCGGCCGCCAGCACCACGGCATCGATGCGCTCGGCGGCGAAGAACGCGGCCACCGCCGCCTGGTCGAGCAGGTCGAGTTCGGCGCGGGTACGGGTGACGAGGTTTGCGTAGCCGCCGCGTTGCAGCCGACGCAGGATGGCCGAACCCACCAGCCCGCGATGGCCGGCCACGAAGATGCGCGCCTGCGGCGCGAGCAGCCTACTCATGGAAGTCGGGCGAACGGAAGCCGTGTCGCCGCACCAGTTCGTCACGCTCGGCCGAGCGCAAGTCCTCCTGCGCCATCTCGCGCACCAGGGCCGCGAAGTCGGTGCGCGGCCGCCAGCCCAGCCGTTCGCGCGCGCGCGTCGCATCGCCCAGGAGCGTCTCGACCTCGGCCGGACGGAAGTAGCGCGGGTCGACCGCCACCACCGTGCGTCCCGAGGTGTCCACGCCGACTTCGTCCACGCCGTGCCCACGCCAGCTCAGCTCGATGCCCAGTTCGCGCGCGGCCGCCTCGACGAACTGGCGCACGCTGTACTGCACGCCGGTGGCCACGACGTAATCCTCGGCCGTGTCCTGCTGCAGCATCAGCCACATCGCCTCGACGTAGTCGCGCGCATGGCCCCAGTCGCGCTTCGCATCCAGGTTGCCGAGGTACAGGCAGTCCTGCAGGCCGAGGCGGATACGCGCGAGCGCGCGGGTGATCTTGCGGGTGACGAAGGTCTCGCCGCGGATCGGGGACTCGTGGTTGAACAGGATGCCGTTGCAGGCGTACAGGCCGTAGGCCTCGCGGTAGTTGACCGTGATCCAGTAGGCGTAGAGCTTCGCCACCGCGTAGGGCGAGCGCGGATAGAACGGCGTGGTCTCGCGCTGGGGAGTCTCCTGGACGAGTCCGTACAGCTCCGAGGTCGAGGCCTGGTAGAAGCGCGTGCGCCGATCCAGCCCGAGGATGCGGATCGCCTCGAGCAGGCGCAGCGCGCCCAGCGCGTCGGAGTTGGCGGTGTACTCCGGCTCCTCGAAGGACACCGCGACATGGCTCTGGGCCGCGAGGTTGTAGATCTCGTCGGGCTGCACCTGCTGCACGATGCGCACCAGGCTGGAGGAGTCGGTGAGGTCGCCGTAGTGGAGGATGAACCGGCGATGATCGACATGCGGGTCCTGGTACAGGTGATCGATGCGCGCCGTGTTGAAGAGCGAACTGCGCCGCTTGATGCCGTGCACCGTGTAGCCCTTGCCGAGCAGGAACTCGGCCAGATAGGCGCCGTCCTGGCCAGTGATGCCGGTGATCAGGGCGATCCTGCCGTTGCCTTCGGTGTCGGTCATGGCTTGGTCCTGAGCTGGTAAAGGGAAGGTTCGCCGCGGGCTCGCCGATCCCGCATCGGGTCGGACGCCAGGCCGGGCTCGTGCACGGTCGGCTTCAAGTGCGTACCGGACCGACATCCGCGCCGATGGAGGGTCGGGTCGGAGGCGAGCCCCGTGCCCGGCGCACGCGGGGCTGGCGGTCCCGCCCGCTCAGCCCCGCGGCTCGGACCAGAATCGCCCGCCAGTCGCCCAGTCGGACTTGCGCACGTCGTGATACACGATATCGACCGACTCGGGGCCGACGCCCAGCACCCGACAGGTTTCGGCGGTGATGGCCAGCGCGAGTTCGCGCTTCTGTTCCTGGGTACGACCTTCGAACAGCTTGATCTCGATCATCGGCATGGCGGGCTCCGGGCGCGGTGCAGGCCCCACGAGGCGGTCACACCCCGGCGGGGTCGATCGGCGTCTGGGATCGCCGCGATTGTAATGAAGCCCGGCAGCAGGCGGCCACGCCCGCGCGCGACCACCCGGGCCTCGCTCGCCGGGCCGGTCCTGCGGGCGCATAATCGGCGCATCGCGATCCTCGTCGCTGCACGCGCCCGGGATGGCGCCCCCTCACCCGCCCGACGATTCGCATGCTCGCCCCCCTCCCTCCGCGCAATCGCCTTGCCTGTCGCCGGCGCACGGCCGAGGCAAGCCCCGCGGCGGTCGGGCATCGGCCACGGGGTGCGGACCGCCCGCAGGCCGCTACCCGCACGGCCCGGCTGCAGGCGCTCGGCTGCGATCCGGCCACGACCCCCGTCGCGATTGAACGCGCCGGGACGGACGACCCTCGATGAGCGCGGCAGCCGAGGCCTCCCGGGCGCTCGCCTGGCTGCCGGGCACGCCCGTGCTCACCGCGGACGAGCGCGAGCGCTTCGAGCGCGACGGCCTGCTCCGCCTGCGCGGCTGGTCCGGCGCGCAGCAGGTCGCCGACGCGCTCGAGGCCGCCCGCGCCCAGCTCGACTCGCGGATGGCGCCCCTGGAACTGGAGGCCGATGTCGGCTATCCGGGCGCCCCTCCCTCGCGCGAGGCGAGCGGCGGGCAGACCGTCCGCCGCCTGCTGCGCGCGACCGCGCGCGGCGAGGTGTTCCGGGCGCTCGCAGGCTCGCCGGCCATCGCCGCGCTGATGCGCGAGCTGGTCGGCGCGCACCCGCTGCTGGTGCAGGCCCATCACAACTGCGTGATGACCAAGATGCCGGGGTTTTCCAGCGCCACGAACTGGCACCAGGACGTGCGCTACTGGTCGTACCAGCGCCCGGAACTGGTCTCCGCCTGGTTCGCGCTCGGCGTGGAGTCGCCCGACAACGGATGCCTTTCGTTCATCCCCGGCACCCACCGCATGCTGTTTCCCAGGGATCGACTCGACGACCAGCTGTTCCTGCGCCATGACCGCGAGGACAACCGGGCACTGATCGCCAGCGCGGTCACCCCCACGCTCGAGCCCGGGGACCTGGTGCTGTTCCACTGCCGCACCTTCCACGCCGCCGGACGCAACGCCACGCCCGACACCAAGTTCTCGCCGGTCTTCACCTACCGCGATGCCTCCAACGCGCCGCTGCCCGGCACGCGCTCGGCCTCGGTCGAGGACATCTCGCTGTAGTGCACGACCCGGGGGCCATCCGCCGGATCGACACGCAGTGCGGGTAGGGCGGCGGATCGCCGGGCCAGCGCCTGCTGCACGCGCCGCACGTAGCGCTCGCGGTGGGGGCCGGGGCCGGCGTGGTAGGCCCCCACCGCCGTCCAGGTGTTGCCATGGCGCCGCATGGCCTGCGCCAGCACCCAGGCGCCGACGTGCACCGACACGCAGGGCTGCATCAGGTCGGCGGCGTTCAGGCCGTGGCGACGCAGTTCGGGCAGCCAGCGGCTGTTGATCTGCATCAGGCCTAGGTCGACCGAACCGTCGCGGTTGCGCCCCAGGGCATCGGCGCGCAGCCCGCTCTCGACCTCGGCAATCGCCACCAGCAGGTGCGGGTTCACGCCATGGCGGCGAGCCGCCTGCAGCCAGCAGGCCTCGTCGGGGGAGGACACCGCTCGATCGGTGGGTGCGGCGCGCGCGTGACCCATGGAACCGGCCAGCAGCATCAACGCGAGCAGCAGGCCCCCCGGTGCTCGCCGCAAGGCGTTCGACCGACGCGCGGCGACAGTGCGTCCGCCATGGCGCACGGGCTCGTCCGTTCGTCGGGCACCCTGCCGGACCGCCGCCCCCCGCACCGGGCTCAGCGCGTGGCCGGTGGGGACTGCGGGCGCGCCGCACCCGGGGTCGGCGGCTCCATCGATCGGGCGCCCGGATCGCCGATCGCGGGCAACGGCGGCAACGCCGGCCAGGGTGAGGCGGCCGCAGGCGTACGGCTGCCCGACGCGGTCCCGGATGCCGGCGCGACCAGCGGCAGCGGCGCCTGCGGTCGCGGCAGGTTCGGCGCCGCGGGCGCAAGCCCTCCGGCGGGCCGGCGATCGGCGAGCGGGACGGTCGCGCTGCCACGCAGGAGTTCGAGCATGCGGCCATCCAGCGTGAGCGCGTTGTCGCCGATCGGGCCGACCCGCATGCCGCCGACCTCGTCGCCCTCCTGGACGGTGAGCGCACCGAGGCCCATCTGCAGCACCGCGCGTCGCCGCTCTCCATCGCGCAGGATGGCCAGCAGTTGCGCACCGGCAGGCGCAGCGGCGCTGCCCGTCGGCGAGCGCGAAGCCGCCGTGTCCGTGGCCGGTGCCGGTGAAGCCGCGCCGGGCCTCGCCACGACCGGCGGCGCGGGCGGCTGTGGCCGCCGGGGACCACCCGGCCTGGCCACGGCATTCGGCGCCTGGCTCGCAGGGGGCAGCCCGGGCAGCCCCGCCGCGCGCTCGACCGTGCCCCCGCGCGCAGCCGCGATCGTGCCGCGCAGCGTGGCCTGACGCGCCTCCTCTTCGAGCACCTGGGTCTCCAGCCGCAGCTGCTCGAGCCTGCGCTGCGTCGCCTCGAGGCTGCGAGGCTGCCCGGTGAACGGATTGACCGGCTCGCCCGGGGTACTGGAGACCGCGGGCGTCGTGGCCGCCGCGGCCGACGCCACAGGCACGCACGCGAGCGCCAGCGCGGCGAGCGGAATCGCCGCGACACGATGGCGCAGGAGCCGGGATCGGACAGGAAACATGTGGGGATTCTCCCTCGGGTCAGGATCGTTCGGTACGTGCACGTCGGTCGACGCAGCGACGGGGGCGCGAAAGGGCCGGGAAGACATCACAGGCCTCCCAGCACGCTCACCCGCAACTCCACCGGCCCGGGCAGCGTCGCGACGATCGCCGCCGTGTACGGGGGCAACTGGCGCACGGCATCCGGGTGGCGCGGGCTGCGCACGGCGTCGCTGCAGTTGTCGATGCGCAGCGCCCCGCCCCAGGCATCCACGGCATCGGTGGGCGCGAGCCCCAGCGTCGCCGCGATGCCGTCGGCCAGGGCCCGCGGGGCCACGCCGTCGCAGCCGGCAAGACCGATGCCACCCCCGACATCCCAACGACCGGCCGGGCTCGACGCGGTCGCGAAGTAGTCGATCGCGATGTCGCGCGCGGCATCGGCGAGCGCCCGCGCCTGGAAATGGCCCCGATACGCGTCGGCCGCGACCTGCATGCGCGCGAGCGTGCGCGCGAGGTGATCGGCGGCGATCGCCTGCCCGTCGATGCGCAAGCCCTCGTCGTCCCCGCACAGGGTGAGCCGACCGTCTTCACCCAATCCGGTGCGACAGCCGGCACCGGCGTCGGGGCGACCGTTCGGCCCCGGCGAGACGATCGCGAGGATGCGGTGGTGGAGATCGACCCCCGAGACCGACTGCACGCGACGCGGCGTGATGAACACGCACAGTGGCGCGCCATGGCCGTCGCGAAAGGCGACCGACGAGGCCGACGCGAGCCAGCGGGCCAGCGGCAGGAAGGTGTCCGCATCGCCCAGGCAGCGCCCGGATGCCCCGTCGATCGCGGTGGCGCGCACCGTCCCCGAGGGCAGGCGAAACACCGCCTCGGCCTCGCCGTCGACCACGGCGGCGTGCTCCCGGTAGGCCGCCTCGAACGCAAGTCGCAATTCGTCGAGCCTTCGTCGGGTGTCCTGACCGGCCTGGAAGGCGAGCATGGGACCGAGCACGTCGAGCGTGAAGAGCACCAGCGGCATCAGCACCGCCAGCACGATCGCCACCTCGGTGAGGGTGAAGCCGCCGTCCCAGCGGCCCCGGGCAACGGAGCGCCCCCCGCGGGAGGCGGCCCCGTGCGCGCGGCATGCCGCCGCGCGTGGCCGGCTTGTCGGGGGCGCCGACGAACCGGCGCTCACGGCATCGCCAGCGCGGTGACTTCCAGCGCGCGGCCCCAGGGGGTGACCGTCCGCAGCCGCAGGCTGTGGGGAGCCTGCAGGGTGGGGTACGGATCGTTGCGGACCTGGACCGGGCCGCCCCAGGGATCGGTGCGCGCCTGGGCGTCGATGCCCTCGGGCCACGCGACGGCCGCAAGGTCGGTCCATGCGTCGACGCAGGACGGCTCCGACGGCAACGGACGCAGGCAGTCCTGCGCCCTGAACCGGTTGACCGAACTGTCCCGCGACGGATCGGCGTGAAAGCGCGCGCGGTAGCCCAGTTCGAACTCGCGGGCCAGCCGCTCCAGCGCGGATCGGGCGCGCATCACGGCCGCGGTCTGCAGCGACAGTCCGGACACGCGCACCTGCCGGACCGTCGGCGCCTCGGGGTCGGAGCCGGTCGGGATCCACAGCAGCAGTTCGCGTCCGGCAGCCTCGCCCTGCTCGACACGCGGCCCCACGCGCAGGCGCGCACCCCACCGCATCGCGAGGTCCGCCGCCCCGATGACGGCCCGGGCGTCGGGCGCCTCCGGGCGCGCATCCACCGTGGCAAGTTCGCGCACATACCAGTGCTCGAGCTGCCGGCGCGCGTGTTCGAGCCACTCGAACTGCTCGCGTGCGCGCGCGGCCTCGGCAGCCTGCGCCTGCGCGCCGGCCCATGCGGACAGCGCACCCGCGGCGACGCCGAGCGTCGCCGTGGCAGCCGCAAGGAGGAGACGCCCCCGCATCCTCCGCGGCCCGAGCCCGGCACGACTCCGCCGGTCCGCCGGCAGCCTGCGGGCAGCGCCGGCGAGGGTGCCCATCGTGGGTTCGCGCTCCATCTCGTTCCCTCGCCCGCGCCCGAACGCTCAGCCCTGGCTGGAGTGGAAGAGCATGTCGAACGTGCCGGTGGGGGTGGTGCCCGAACCGGGCACCCCGCGGCAGCGGAACCGGTCGAACCCCGCGGCTGCATCCCCGCTCCCGTTGCACTCCTGCAGCATTTCGAGGATCTGCGCGTTCGGCACGTTGGCCGCGCGGGTGAAGTAGCGCTGGCCGATGCCCCCCGCCTCCCGCTGGATGGACACCGTCACCCCGGGCATGATGCCGTTGACCACGGCGTCCCCGCCGGTCGTGAAGTCGGTGGGCTGCAGGTAGGGCTGCTTCCACGCTCCGGCGGCCACGTCCATCCCGCACCACGTGTTCGCCGCCGAATTCACCGCGTTGTCGAACAGGCCGCGAACCTGGCGGGGGATGCAGTTGGTGTTGGCATTCATGCGCAGCGCGGCATCGCCGACGGTGCGCTTGAAGCTCAGGAGCGCGGCGTTGCGGCTCTGGCTGCCGACGCTGAAGAAGTACCCGACCCCGACGGCGAGCACCAGCAGCACCGCGACGACGATGCCCAGTTCGACCAGGGTGAACCCGCGGGCGCCACGCACGCGTGGCCGTTGGTGAAGCATGGCATTCATGTGCACTCTCCTCGATGTCATCGGGCGCCGCCGCGTTCGGCGCCGGTCTCGGCGGGGCTCGCGCACCGCCCGCGGAGCCCTCAGGCGTTGCGCAGCCCGACGGCCATGATCGGTCCGTACGACAGGAAGAACACCGCCACGACGCCCGCACCCAGCAGCAGCATCGAGGCGAGCTGCATCACGTCGGCCAGCCGCGCCGCCAGCCCGGTCACGTCCTCGTCGAGTTCGCGAGCCATGCGCTCCAGCGAGTCGGGCAGGCGCCCCGAGGCTTCGGCCGCAGCCACGTCGGCGCATACATGGGCAGGGAACCCTGCGCGGCTCGCCGCCTCCGCGAGAAAGACCCCGGCCTGCAGCAGGGGCACGAGGCCCGCGAACCAGGCCCGGCAGTCGGCCCGGCGTCCGGCGTCGCGCACCATCGACGCGGCCTCGGCGGGGGGAACCCGCGCGCGCAGCAGGCGGGCGAAGCCCGCCCACTGCGCCGACAGATCGGCGCGGGTCGACAGTTCGCGCCACACCGGCAAGCGGTCGATCAGCCCGACGCCGAACCGCGTACGGACGACCGCCAGCAGGGCCGCGGGCAGCGCAAGGAACACGCCCCACGCGAGGACAGGCGATTCGCCGACCTCACGAGCGAAGGCGAAGTAGTCGGCGGCGTACGGGGGCAGGCGCGCCCCCGCGCGCTCGAAGAACGCCAGCGTGCGCGGTGCGGCGTACATCAGGGTGACGAATACGAACACGTACAGGAACCCCGCGGTCGCGAGCGGGATCCACAGCACCCGAGCGAGCGCGGCATCCAGCTGGCGGCGGCTGCGCGCGGCCTCGGCCAGTTGCAGCAGCACCGCCGGAAGATCGCCCGCCGCCTCCGCCGCGCGCACGAGAACCGCCTCGCGTGCTGGCAAGCCGACGGCTGCCATCGACGCATGCAGCGGCGAGCCACCCAGCGCCTGGAGGCGCATGAGTCGCACGGCCTCGCGCAGCAGCGGGTCGCGCAGCAGCGCCTCGCAGCCGGCCAGCGCGCGCGGCATCGGCGTGCCGTGCGCCAGTCGTTGCCCGAGCGAGCGATACAGCCGCTCGAGATCGCGCGGATCGTGTCGTGGGACCAGTGCATGTGCGCAGGTGCGCGCGAGGTCGAGCCCCACCTGCCCGGGACGAAGACCGCTGGCGGCAAGCCTCGCCCAGGCGAGGTCGCGCGAAGGCGCGATCACCGCGCCCCTGACGACCCGCTGGTCGGCATCGGTTGCCTGGTAGCGCCAGACGCAGTCCATGGCCGGTCCTCAGAGCCCCGGATCGGCGACTCGCCGCAGTTCGTCGATCGAGGTCTGCCCCTGCGCGACGAGGCGCAGCCCGCAGTGCCAGAGGGATCGACCGGGAGCGATGCCTGCCCGTGCGATCTCGCGTGCGGATGCGCCGCGTTCGATCCGCTCCCGCACCGCGTCGTCGACATGGAGCAGTTCGTGGACGATGCGTCGGCCGCGATAGCCGGTCCAGCCGCAGCGCTCGCAACCGACCGCACGGCGCGGGCGCCATCCCGCGGGCGCCTCGCCCGGGGCATCGCCGGCATCGAGCAACGGGCGATCGCGCATCGCCTCGTCGTCCGCGAGGCTGCAGTCGCCGCACAGCACCTTCACGAGCCGCTGGGCGAGGATGCCGCGCAGCGAGGCGGCGAGGTTCTCGGAGGACACGCCGATGTGGCGCAGGCGCGTGATCGCCAGCGCGGCGCTGGTCACGTGCAGCGTGCTGAACACGAGGTGGCCGGTGAAGGCGGCCGAAATGACCCGGTTGGCCACCTCGCAGTCCTCGCGGATCTCGCCCATCAGCAGCACGTGCGGCGCCATCCGCAGTGCCGAGTTGAGCAGCAGGCGCATGCCCTCGGCCTCCGGGAGGTCGGTCGCGACCTCCATCTGGTGCCACAGCGGGTGGCGATACTCGATCGGCTTCTCGATGGTGCGGATCGAGCGTTCGAGCGGATCGATCCGCCGCAGCATCGCGTACAGCGTGGTGGTCTTGCCCGAGCCGGTGGGGCCGCACACGAGCACCAGGCCGGTACTTGCGCGGGTGTAGTCGATGAGCGTTTCGCCGGCATGCGCATCGAACCCGAGCGATTCGAAGTCGGCCTGCTCGGCCTCGCGGTCGAGGATGCGGATCACCGCCTCGCGGTCGTCGACTCCGCGCCCCTGATGGAGCTGGAGGCGGAACGCGTAGCGACGATCCTGTCCGGAAAACTCGGCCAGGGACAGCGCGGCACCCTCGAACCCGGCCTCCTGGGGCGCGCGGGCCAGTGCATCGGCGCTGGAGGTCTCCGAGACCAGCTTGTTCAGCAACCGGTCGTGCAGCGGGCCCGGAATCGCGGCGAGGAACCGCCCCGCGCCGTTCACGTGAAGCTTCACGGTCCCGGTGCCGCCCAGCGTCTTGTGCAGGAATACGTCGCTGGCCCCCGCCTGGCAGGCGTGGCGCAGCAGGCTCGACAGCACCTGTTCGACCTCGCGAGCCTCCGTGTCGGGTGCCGCGGCCGCCGTGCTCTGCCAGACCTGCAGCGCCGCGCGCAGGGCGCGCCCGCTGTGCGCGAAACAGCGGCGACGCAGTCGTTCGAGCGTTCGCGCCGACGCGATCACGATCTCGACCGGCTCGGCGTGGTAGCGGGTCTGGGCCTCGAGGATCGCCTCGGCCTGGCACACCGCGATCCGCAGTCGCCCCTCCCGGCGTCCGACCGGCACGCAGGGCTGCCCGTCATGGAGCGCGAGCCCGGACACGCCGCCGGGGTCGATCGCGTCGACCTCGTGCGGGGCCAGGTAGCGGCGACCCGTGTCCTCCGCGATGGCCCGCGCGAGCGTCTCGGCGCCCACCAGGCCGAGTTCGATGACGGCGTGGGCAAGCGACAGGCCGCTCGCCCCGGCGACCAGCCGCGCGGCCCGAAGATGCTGCTCGCGGACGCCGAGCCGGCGAAGCCGCGCCTCGATGCCGCGGGCACCGCCGTCCGAAGTCGCGGGCAGCAGGGCCCCCGGCATGTCCGCCGGTGTCGCCGAAGCGGGATCGTGGCGGCCGGTGAGCGCGCGGGGAACCGCGACGGGCGCAGTGTTCATGTCCCGATCACCCAGAAGTGCAGCTCGAACCGCTGGCCGGAAGCGCTGAAAGCCTTCAGCGCGACCGGCTGCTCGCGTACCCGTTCGAACCACGCCTGCAGCCCGTCGAGGTGGCCGTAGCGGCCGCGCACGGACACCGCGACCGCGCGCAACCGTCCACCGGCCAGCGGCAGGGGGCGGGCGAACGAGGCGATGGCCGTCGGCGTCGCGGTCGCGGCCGCGAGGCCGCTGGCGCTCATCGCGTCGATCGTGACCGACGCCGGCGTGCTGCCCGCGCGCAGGTCGACCACGAGGCCGGCTAGCCGACGCTCCAGGGACTTCGAGGGGGCCGGGTCGCCGGGGTTCACGGACGCCGGCGTCGGCAGGGAGCGCAACTGTTGCAGCGCGAGTTGCGCGGACTGCGCCTGCGCACGCGCCTCGTCGCGGTCGGCCCGGGCCGCCGCGAGCGCCGGCAGTCGTGCGCGGTGTATCGCATGGCTAGCCAGGCAGAAGACCAGGCAGGCGGGAATCAGGACGCGGGCAGACAACCACCATGGCCATTTCATCGAGACCTCCTCGGATGCGGGGTTCGGGCGGACGACACCCCGGAGGGGCGGCGATCGCGAGCAGAGGGTCGAGCCGATGCGGGGGCACCACGACCGGTGCCATCGCGCGACCCGCGGTCGCCGTGCCCGGGCGCACCAGCGGCAACGTCACGCTGTATTCGCTTCGCCGGAGATCGGCATCGACGGTGACATGGGTGCCCTCGCGCCACAGCGACCGGGCGCGCTCGATCTCGGACCGGGGATCGAGGCCGACCCCGTGCAGGAACCCGTGCGGCGCGGCCATCAGGAGCTCGCCGAGTTCCGACTGCAGCGCCGCGGTCCGTTCGCGCCATTGGGCCGCCTCCCGGGCGGCGGCCCCCGCCTGGTAGCCGGTGGCCGTTGCGCGCACTCCGCCTGCCGCCGCCAGGGCAAGGGCCAGCATCACCGCGGCCTGGCGTATCCGGCGCAGCCGCACGCCCGACCACTCGGGTTCGAGGGGCCAGCCTTCGAGTCCGGCACACGCCGCGAGCACGCTCGCGGGGCCGAACACGACCCACGGCATGCCCTCGGGGACACGATGCTCGTACAGGACCAGCCGCGCGATGTCCTCGATGGGTTCGACCGTGAGGCTGCAGGTGGTGGCCGGAGGCAGACCTTCTCCCCGGTAGACGACGGCGATCACGAGTCGCTCGCGGCCTGGGTCGGCACTGCCCCCGGCCGCACCGAGGTCGAGCAGCACGGCCCGCGGACCTTCCGCCGGCCGCGTGGCCGCGGACCGCGCGCACAAGCGGTCGGCCAGCATCAACCCCGGGCACATCGCGGCGGTCGCCTGACGGAGCATCGGATCCGCGAGCAGCGCATCGATCACCCTCACCGGGACCGCGTAGATGGCGCCACCCCGCGGCGTGCGGTTGACCACCCTCACGCGCTCGTGGGCGTGCCCCGAGCGCAGCACGAACGACTTCGCCGCCTCGATGCCGCGCGCACTGCCGTGCACGCGGATGACCTCCGGATGAAACAGCACCCGCGTGCCCCGGGTGCCGGGCTGCAGGCGGCTGACGCCGGAGCGGTCCAGCAGCCAGTCGGCCTGGTCGCGACTCGCAAGCCAGGTCGACAGCACCACGGCGCGGGGGCTGCCCACCGCCTCCGGAACCGGACCCGGCGCGGAGGTGGCCAGGCTCACAGGGCCTCCGAGAACAGGATGTCGGGGCTACCCGCGGGAATCACGGTCGCGCGCAGCAGGACGACGACCTCGCGCGTGCTGGTCCGCCGGGTGCTTCGCGACAGGAGACCACCGGCAACGGGAACATCGACCAGGCCCGGCAGGCCGCCGCGGGTGTCGTCGCCCACCGCGCTGCGGATGCCGCCGAGGATCAGGGTGCTACCCGACCGCGCCACCACCTGCATCAGCGACTGATGCGTACGCTGGACCGGTGCGGTGACTCGGGAGCCGGCGCCCAGCTCGAAGGTCTGGAACTCCTGTACCCGGCTGAGCACCGGCACGATCGTGAGCTGGACCTCGGTGTCGGAGAGGATGTCCGGCTGCAACGAAAGGGTGACGCCATCGACCGCGAACGCCGCCGATGCGCTGGTGGTCGTCGTACCGCCGGCGGCCCCGGGAACGATCGTGGCGGCCACGCCCGGGATGTAGGGCAACTGCTGCCCGTCGAAGATCACCGACGGGGTATTGTTCATGGCCAGCACCCGCGGCTGGGAAATCACGCGCACGGTGGTGTACTGCTGCAGCGCCCTGAGCACGACGGCGATCGATCCCTGCACCACGCTCGCGGCCAGGCCGGCGGCACCGGGCACGCCGGCGCCAGCCGCACCGAGCAGCGAGACGCTGCCGCGCGTCCCGCCGGCGAGCACGCGGGTCCAGTCGATGCCGTAGCGAAACTCGTCGGTCAGGGTGACCTCGACGATCGACGCCTCGACCTCGACCCGGCGCATGGACATCGCGACGTAGCGGTTGAGGAACTGGCCCACGCGCGCGAGTGCGAGCGCCTGCCCGCGCACGGTGACCAGGCCGAGATCGGGCGTGACCTGCACGTCGGCGCCCGGCCCGGCCAGTTCCCGCACGAACTGCGCGAGTCCGGCCGCGTCGGTCTGGAAGCGGCCGGTGACCGTGAACTGGGCCTGCAGTCCGGGTGCCGGACCGCCGCCCGGTCCGGTCGGCGGTCCGGCAGGCGGGATCGAAGCCCCGCCCCCGCCGGCCCCGATCGCCTGTACCGTCGGCGAGCCGCCCACCGCGTACTGCGCGGAGAGCCGCTGCATCGCGTGCAGGGGCAGGCGGAAGACATGCGTGGCGTACTCGCTGACCGTGGCGGTGCGTGCGACGCGATCGATGATCAGGGCGAAGCCCGCCGCCTGGGCGACCCTGCGCATCGCGGCCTCGGGCGTGAGGTCGCGCAGTTCGACGGTGATCGGTCGGGTCCGACCGAGCCCCTCGACGAAGACCACGCTGTAGCCGTGCTCGCGGGCGAGCGCGCCGAGCAAAGCCTCGAAGGGAACGGACGCCGCGGACACGGCCACCTCGCCCGCTTCGATGGAAGGCTCGACGATGCTCACCCGGATCGGCGGTTCGACCGTCGCCGTACCCGGGCGGGCTCGGGCATCGCGCCACTCGTCCCCGGGGCCTATGGGGGGGGTCTCCGCGGCGCCGCGCGGTCCGCCCGAGCCACCCGCGCAGCCACCCAGCCAGGCCATGGCGGCGACCGCCAGCCACCACGCCTGCGTGCGCGCCTTCGGCGGACGCGATGCGTACCCCCTTCGATCCGTGGTCGGCATGTGGATCACCATGTCCCCCGGTCGGGCACGACCCGCAAGCGCCCGTCGATCCACTCGCCGCGCAGCCCGAGTCGCGCCAGCGCCTCGCCGACCGTCGAGCGAATGTCCCGCGCCTGCACGCGCGCGTCCTCCTCGACCCTGAGCGCCGGCACGCCGACGAATTCGACGACCATGCCCTGCGCCGCCAGCCAGCTTCTGAGCGTGGCCTGCACGCTCGCCCGCGCCACGAACACCAGCGGGGGGACGACAGGCTCGGGGCCGGCCGGCGGGCTGCCCTTGGTATCCGGCGCAGCCCCCGGCCCCGCGGCGGCGCCACGCAGCGGCGGGGCTTCCGGCCCCGCGAGCGTGCGAGCAGGCGGATCGTCGGCGAGCCGCGCGCCGCCAGTGCCTTGCCTCGTCGGCGCGAGCGGATGGCCTGGGGCTGGAATGCCCGCAGGCGCCCCCGCGTCGGCGGGCATGCCCACGGCCGACGGAGGCGCCGGTTCACCCGCCATCTCGGGGTTGTCCGCACTCGCAACCGCAGTGGATGGCGCGCGCGGAAGGCCTGCGTGACCCGCGCCCCGCGCGGGTGGCTGAATCCCGGCGCTCGGCTCCGGCATGCCGGGGGACTCGGCGCCGCCCGGGCCGGAAGGACCTTCGACGACGCGGCGGCGATGGGTGATCTCGACCCGGCGACTCGGGTCGCTGCTGTCGACCAGCACGAACCGGTCGGCGAGCCGGGGCAGGACGAGGTAGGGCCCGCGAGTGCGGGACAGGCCGCCCGGGCTGGCGAGTGCCAGGCGCGCGCCGGGTGCCGGCTGGACGTGTACCGCCTCGCCGTCATCGAAGACCTGCAGCACCAGCGACGTGCTGCCCTCGACGCGGTAGTCGAGGTCGAAGGGCTGGCTACGGGGACCGGGACCCGGCGGACTTCCGAGCGTCGCGGACGCCGCGCCAGCGCTTGCCCCGGCCAGCGCGACCAGCAGGCAGACCCCGGCCACTCGATGCCGCGCGCATCGCGCCGCGGCCGCGTCGCCCCCCTGCAGGCGCTCAGCGTCGCGCCGCGGCATGGGCATCCTCCGGGGCGCGGACGCCGGCCGCGCCCGCACGGGGATCGGCAGGCACCGTCAGGTCCTCCTGCACGATCACGTTGAACCGATGCCCCTGCCGGACGATGACGACCGGCGGTGCCTGGCGCTGCTGCTCGAGGATGGCGCGGGTCGTCTCCACCAGCACGGTCCCTGCCGCCGCGCCCAGTCCGGACACCGCGCCCGCTCCCACGGGAACGACGAGCACGGTCGCAGGCTGGCGCTCGCGCGGCGCGAGCAGCGAGGCCAGTCCGGCCACCATGAAGCCGGCGCCGAAACGTTCGGCGAAGCGCGTGTCGACCTGATCGGCGAGGCCGCTGCGACCCAGCGCATCGACGGCGGAGAGGCGACCGATGTCGAGTACGCGCCCATCGGGCCACAGCAGCCGGGTGAACACCGCCAGCAGGCGCTCGCGGCCCGGGCGCAGGTCGCTGCCGTACTCGCCGATGAGTCGGGCCCCCTGCGGAACCAGCATCCGGTCGCCACTGACCGTATCCCACACCGTCTGGGTGACTTGCGCAACCAGGGTTCCGGGCAGATCGCTGCGGACTTCGGTCATCAGGACGGCGGGCAGCAAGGTTCCGCGCGCGAGCCGCGTCCCCGTCCCCGCCGCGAGCGCCGCGGAGTCCGGCCCGCTGACCGCGGGCATCGCCGCAGCGGCCGGCGCAGCGAGGGGGAGTGCAGCCATTTCGGGCAGCGGAGGCCCCCACTCGAGGCGGTTGGGCCCGCCACGACCAGTGCCCACGGCGGCCAGCAGCGGGCTTCCCAGCACGTCGGCGCGACGCCGTTCCGCCTCGTCGGCCAGCCGGGCCTGCCTCAGCGCATCGGACTCGGCCGCGCGCATGCCCGCGCCGGTCGCCGAGGCGGGCTCCGACTCGACGGGCAGCGGCGCGAACTCGCCACGGCGGCCCGTGACCTGCACCGGGGACGGGAGCGATGCCGCCCTGGACAGCGCCGACTCGGGTCGGTCGACCGACTGGTCGCGGATCGCCGCCTCGAGTTCGGCCGTCGACGCCGGGCTCGGCTCGACCGCGGAGGTCGGCGCGCCGGTCGTGGGGTTGGACCGGGCCGAAGGCCACAGCAGCGCGGAACCCGCCGCCAGCGTGACCATCAACGCGATCGCAGCCAGGGCAAACCAGTGCAGGTCGCGCCGCAGCGGCGGGGCCGAGGCATCGGACAGCGTACCGCTGCGCGCGAGCGCATCGAGGTCAACGGGGTCGATCAACCCTTCCAGACCGGTGCGGGGAGCAGGCCCGCCCCTGGGCGAGGCGCTCATCGGGGCGCCTCCGGATCGACGAGGGGCCCGGACCACTCGGCTGGCGAGGGCTTCGCAGCCGCGGCCTCGCGCAGCACGTGGACCTGCTCGCGACCCAGCCGCAGCACGAAACTCGGCGCGATCCGCTGGGCAACCAGCCATCGACCCCGGGCAAGGTAGTTGACGAGTTCCGCCCCGTCAGCGTCGCCGGACGGGGCAGTCACGAACAGGGCGGGCATCTCGGTCAGGCCGGCAGGCAACCGGAACCACGTGAAGCGCCCGTCGTCGAGGACGCCGACGGGGCGGAAGGTCGCCTGGCCATCGACGCGGTAGCCGAACTCGACGCGGGAGAGATCGAGCGTCGGCAGACCGGCCTCGCTGGCGGGAGCGGCCACCGGGGCACGCGGACCCGCTGGCGGGACGGAACTGCCCCCCGCCACCAGCGCGGGATGCGTCCAGCTCACGCGCTGGTACCACGCACCCTCCTCCGGGCCGCTGCGCAGGGCCAGCTGATACACCCGCCGACTGGTGACCAGGGTCGCGCTCGTGTAGAGGCCGGCGCGAATCGGCTTGACGAACAGGTGCGGACCCCGCTCCTGCACGATCCACTGCACGGTGTCGCCGAGCGCGAACGCGCTGATCGTCTCGTCGGGTTCGAGGGCGATGTGCGTGACCGCCCCGGGCCTCGTGAGCACGACGTAGGACTCGTCGGGGTGGTAGCGGAACACCACCAGCCGTGTGTCCAGCGGCATCGGCACCGGCACCTGCTGGGCGCGCACATCGAACGGGGGCAGCACCAGCAGCAGGGCGAGGGCGAACGCGCGCCAGTGCCCGCACCCGAGGTCGATCCGGCCTTCGCGCAGGCTCACGAGAGTTCCTCGACCACGTTGAAGCGTGTGACGTACAGGCCGATGGGGTTGCGCATGATCTCGGCCTCGGTGCGCGGCGGCACCAGCGTGTAGTGGAGCGTGACCTGCACCACGGCCGAGCGTGGCTCGCCCGCCCCGGCCCGCGTTTCGGTCCGTGCGCGCACCTGCATCACCGACTCGTCGAGGGCGACCACGGTGACGATCGCCACCGATCGGCTGAGGCCGGGGTCGCGGCGCAGGCGCTCGAGCGGGCGCTCGGCGCGCAGCCAGTCGAGCAGCTGGCGGGTGGCCAGCCCGGACGTCATGCGCCAGGCCTCGGACAGCTGGCGCTCGGTGAGATAGGGGTCGAGCGTCAGCACCTGCTGCACCCAGCGGGAGACGAAGTAGGTGCGCTCGGCGCGGCCGGGAACGTAGCGCTGGGCGGCGGCGCGGTCGAGTGCGACCTGCCCGTTGTCGGCCACCCTGACCACGAAGGGTTCGACCGTCTTCAGCGGGAGCAGCGCGGCAATCGCCAGGCAGGCGGCGAGAAGCGCCACGGTGGTCAGCACCCATCCGAGGAACATGCGGTTGCGTTCGACGACCGCGCAGCCGTAGCGTTCGAACCACTCGATGCGCGCGCGCTCGAACGCGGTGAGCGGCGCGTTGTCCGGCGCGTCGGGCCGGACCCGCGCGAGCAGGAGGTCGAGCAGGTTGCGGAAGGGCATGGGCTTGCGCGCGAGACGAGCGGTTGGCGAGGACGCCCATGTTCGCCATCGCCCGCGTTTGCCGCGAACGACGCAGGCGGCGCTTGCGCGGCAATACCCGCGATTGAGGCAGAATGCGCGCGCACCCCACGCCCCGCCGACCGCCTCGGGAGAGCACCGCGATGCGACCGCAGACGATTTCGACCGAATACCTGGCGATGCAGCGCGAGCTGCACCAGAACCCCAACTACGGCGTCGCCTCGCTGTCCTTCGCGCCGATCGTCGCCGACGTGATGCGCCAGCTCGGCCTGCGCTCGGTCTCCGACTACGGGGCCGGCAAGAAGAACCTGCTGCGCGGACTCGCCCAGGCCGGCATCCAGCCCGCGGCCTACCACCCCTACGACCCGGCGTTCCCCGAGTACGGCGAGCCCCGTCCCGCGGATCTCGTCTGCTGCATCGACGTGCTCGAGCACATCGAGCCGGAACTGCTCGACAACGTGCTCGACGAACTGGCGTCGATCACCACCGGAACCGGCTTCTTCAGCATCCACATGGGGCCGGCTGCCAAGGTGCTGGCCGACGGCCGCAACGCCCACCTGATCCAGAAGCCGAGTTCATGGTGGCTGCCGCGGATCGCACGGCGCTTCGAGGTCAAGCACCTGCAAAGCCACCAGATGATGGGCCGCGGTATCTGGCTGCTGGTCGAGCCCAGGGCCACCACCGGCGACTGAATGCGTGCGGGCGATCAGCGCGCCTGTCGTCGCGCCCGGTACCACTGCGCGTAGTCGGCGAGCAGCGCGGGCATCGGGAAGCGTGGTTCATAGCCCAGCACCCGGCGCGCGCGCCCGATATCGGCCGGCTTCCAGTCTCCGCCGAGCCAGGTCGAGCCCTCGGGTCGGGCCTCGATGCGCATGCGTGCCCCCGGGAAGGCACTGCGCATCTCGGCCGCCAGCTCCTCGGGCGTGAAGAGCCGGCCCATCGTCACGTTGAACACCGAACTGCCCAGGTCGGCGGCATCCACGGCCAGCACCGTCGCCGCGGCGGCGTCCTTGGAATAGACCCACTCCATGGCCGTGCCGGGCACGATGACCTCCCGGCCATCGACGGCCGCCTCGACCATCGCCCGGAAAATGCCGCTCGGCCCGCCGCCGCCGGGCCCGCTCCACGGACCGGCCACCGGGCAGTAGCGAAGCGCGGCGAAGCCGATGCCGAAGCTTCTGGCGTAGTTGAGGCCGATAGCCTCCACCGCCTGCTTGGTGGCCGCGTAGAACGTGTTCGGGCGCGGCAGGGCCTCCTCGCGGGACAGGTCGCCGCCGTCGCCGCCTCCCTCCAGGTAGCGGTTCAGCACGCTGGAGCTCGACGCCACCACGCGGGGGACGCGATGGATGCGGGCGGCCTCCATCACGTTGGCGAGTCCCATGATGTTGAGCTCGATCGCGCGGTACGGATCGCGCTGCGCGCCCAGGGTCAGCAGCGGGTTCGCGGCGGTATGCACGATGGCCCTGACGGACCTGCCGGCAAGCGCCGCGGAGAGTGCGAACGGCTGCAGCACGTCCCCCTCGAAAAGGTCGAACGCCTGCAGGTCGACGATGCCGGCCAGCGCTTCGCGCTGCGGCCTCGGCTCGAGGACCACGGGGCGTTCGCCGCGGTCGACCAGTTGCCGCACCACCTGCGCGCCCACCAGGCCCGCACCGACGACCAGTACCGTCATGCTCTCCCCGCGCCTTCGAAGGACAGGATCGCGACCCGGATCCGAGGCGGGCGGATCCGCCCGCCGTCAGTATACTGACCGCATCGCGCCCCCACGCAGGGCGTCCCCGGCCGCACACGGCCGCGCGAAGGAGGAGACGGCATGTACACGCTCGATCGCCGGCCGCAGGCGGGCACCGACCCCGCGCGCGCGAGATCGATCGCCGCAGGACTGGGCATCGTCGGTGTCTTCGCATGCGCGGCCGGGCTTTCCCCCGCCTGCGCGCAGGAGTTCCCCACGCGGCCCGTGCGCTACCTGGTGCCCTACGGCCCGGGCAGCATCGGCGACATCACCGCGCGCACCGTGGGACAGCGGCTGGCCGATACGCTCGGCCAGCCGGTGCTCGTGGACAACCGGCCCAGCGCGGGCCTGATCGTCGCCTCCGTGGCCGCAGCGCGCGCCGAACCCGACGGCCACACGCTGCTGCATACCGGCAACGGCGCCGCCCTGACCGTCTCGATGTTCGAGGCCCTGCCCTACGACATCGTGGCCGACTTCGCCCATGTCTCCACGCTGGGCTTCTTCGACATGGCCGTGCTCGCGGCGACCGATGGCAAGGCCGCGACGCTGTCCGAGGCGATCGCTCAGGCGCGCGCGCACCCGGGCCGGCTCGACATCGGGACGCTCAACATCGGGAGCACGCAGTTTCTCGCGGTCGAACTGTTCAAGACCATGGCCGGCCTCAAGGCCCAGACCGTGCCCTACAAGACCTCCCCGGCCGCGCTCGCGGGACTGCGCGGCGGCGAAGTGCAGCTGATGTTCGAGAGCGTGGGCGCGGTGATCGGGCAGGTTCGAGCGGGCGCGGTACGGGCACTGGCCGTGACCTCCAGCCGTCGCTCACCCCTGCTGCCCGGCGTCCCCACCGTGGCGGAGTCCGGCGTGCCGGGCTATCACGCGGCGTCGTGGGCATCGATCGTGGCACCCGCTCGCACGCCGCGTGCCGTGGTCGAGCGGCTCAATCGCGAGGTCGTCGCCGCACTCGCCTCCCCGGAGGTCAGCCGGCGGCTGCTCGACCTGGGTGTCGAGACCCGGGGCAGCACGCCCGCCCAGGCTCGGGACCTCATGGTCTCCGAGATCGACAAGTGGCGCGAAGTGATCGTTCGCGCTGGCATCCCGAAACAGACCGCGCGCTGAAATCCCCGGGTACCGGGTACCCGGGGTGGTGCCGGGCCTCAGCGCGTCGCGCCCGAGAGCTTGACCGTCGTGCTGATGCGCTTGTTCTCCTCGGCGCGCCACTGGTCGAGCGCCTTGCGATCGCCGGCCATCACGTCGATGCCCATGTTGCGCAGCCGCTCGCCCATCGCCGGCTCGCGCAGCACGCGCACGAGGTCCGTGCTGGCCTTCTCGAGGATCGGGTTGGGCGTTCCGGTCGGCGCGACGATGCTGTACCACGCGTACATCGCATAGCCGGGAACCACCTCGGAGATCGCCGGCACGTCGGGGATCTGCGGGAACCGGCGCGGGATGGTGCCCCCGAGCGCGACCAGGCGGCCCGACTGGATGTGCGGCAGCGCGACCGGCAGCACCGCGAAGGTGAACTGCACCTCGTTCGACAGCGTGTCGGTGATCGCCTGCGGCACGCCCTTGTAGGGGACGTGCAGCATGCTGGTGCTGGTGAGGTGGTTGAAGAGCACGCCGGAGAGATGCTCGGAGGCGCCCGTGCCGGCCGAGCCGTAGCGGATCGTGCCCGGCGACTTGCGGGCGAGCTCGATCAGCTCGCGCAGGTTGCGCGCCGGCTGGGTGGTGTTGGCGAGCATGATGAACGGCGTGGCGCCGATCAGGGCCACCGACTGGAAGTCGCGCGCGAGGTCGAACTTCAGGCCGGTCAGCACCTGGCTCGCCACGAACAGTTGCGAGGTGAGCATCATCCAGGTGTAGCCATCGGGGTTGGTCTGCAGCGCGAGATCGGCGCTGATCGCACCGGCCGCGCCCGGGCGCGCATCGACGACGATACGCTGGCCCCAGACCTCGGCCATGCGCTCGGACAGGGTGCGCGAGATCACGTCCGGACCCGATCCCGGCGCACTGCCGATGATCAGCCGGATGGGCTTGACCGGGAACTGGGTCTGCGCGATGGCCGGGGTGCCGGCGACCGCCAGCGCGAGGAGCGCGCCGGACAGGCAAGCTGCGGTCTTCTTCATGGGTGTCCTCCTGGTGTTGTCGGTTGTCGGTTGTCGGTTGTGGCCCGCGACGGGGCGGCGCCGTCGCCGCTCAGCGGGTCGCGTCGCGGTACCAGTCGTGGATGGTCTCGCCCTGCCAGAACACCACGCCCGGGTGCTTGCGCATGTAGGCGAGCATCGCGTCGAAGTAGCGGATCCGGTGGGCCGCGCCGCTGATGTAGGGATGCACGCCGAAAGAGAGGATGCGCACGCCGTGCTTCGACTCGCGATGGAGGGTATCGAAGGCGTCGCGCGCGCGCTTGAGCATGCCGTCGGACTCGTGCAGGCTGCTCACCATGATCTGGATGTCGTTGAGCTCGACCGAATACGGGATCGAGAGGATGGGGCCGTGCTTCGTCTGCACGTCGAAGGGCTGCTCGTCCATCACCCAGTCGCCGAACCACTTGAAGCCCGCTTCGGCCACGTAGTCGAGGGTCGCGGGCGTCTGCCCGCGCCCCGGCCCCAGCCAGCCGGTCGGGGTACGCCCGGTGAACCGGCGCAGTACGTCGACCGACTGCCGGATCATGGCACGCTGGTCCTCGACCTGGTGGATGGGCATCTGCACGTAGGTGTGCGCCATGAACTCCCAGCCCGCCTCGAGCGCCGCCTGCGCGACCCGGGGCCGCGTCTCGCAGACCCGCGCGTTGATCGACATCGTCGGGCGGATGCGGTGGCGACGGAACGCATCGATGATGCGCCAGATGCCTACCCGCATCCCGTACTCGTGCCAGCCCCAGTTCTGCACGTCGGGGACGATCGACTGCCCGCCGGGCGGACTGGAGTACTGGCGCGGCATCGGGCGCGTGATCTCCCACTCTTCGATGTTGACCACCGGCCAGACGATCAGTCGCACGCCCCGCGGCACCTTGAGCGGCGGGCGATCGACGATCGCCGAGTAGTCGAACCGCTGGTCGGCGCGCAGCGCCTCCTGGTTGTCCCTCGCCTGGCGGGCAGCCGCGCGCGAAACCGGTTTCGCGGGAAGGCTGGCAGGGGCGGAACGGCGCGGGGGACGGGTAGCCATGATTCAATCCTGTACGTGGGGGACGCCGGCGCGCGCGCCGACGCGCCGGACCTTCAGGCGGTCACCGGGCAGGGGACGCCACGAGGCGGCTCGCGACGGCCGGGCGGGCGCAACGGAGGGATTCCCTTGCGCCGCGCGCGGGGCGGACGGCGCAGCCGTGACGAACGACGTTCCGGTCCGCGGCTCGCACGTGGGGCGAATCGGCATGTCGGATGGGATCGGTTGACGGACGCGCGCCAGCCGCCGCGGGCAGGCGCGCGTGGCGAGGATACCATCGCGCCTTGCCGGCTCGGTCCGCGAGGCGCGCGCTCGCCGCGTCGGCGGAAGGACAGCACGCGCCCGGCCTGCGGGATATCCGCTGCCGCGCGCATCGGAGGCCGGAGTCCGCGCGACCCGCCGAGTCGGCGGGTTCGCCCGCGCTGCCGGCCCGCCGTGCTCAGGGCTGGCGACCCGCGCGCACCGTCGACCCCGGCTCCTGCGCGGACGTGGACATCGGGAGCGCGACGACCCGGTTTCGACCTCCGTGCTTGGCCTCGTACAGCGCCTGGTCGGCCCGGTCCAGAAGGGCCTGCACGGCGGGCAGTTCGGTGCCACGGACGCTCACCACGCCGATGCTCACGGTCACCGGCAGTTCGATGCCGCGATCGGCAACGGTGCAGTGGATCGGTTCGTCGGCCGTCGCGTGCAGTATCTTGCCCGCGACCCGGACGGCCTCGACCGGCCCGGTGTCCGGCAGCACCGCGCAGAACTCCTCCCCGCCCATCCGCGCGAGCAGGTCGGACGCGCGCAGGCACTGGCGCCAGCGTCGCGCGACCTCGGCCAGCACCTGGTCGCCGCAGGCATGGCCGTGGGTATCGTTGACCGCCTTGAAATGGTCGAGATCGAGCGCCAGCACCGACAGCGGCGCTCCGTGCGACCGCGCGCGCTCGTGCAACCCGTGAGCCACCGCGTCGAATCCGCGCCGGTTGGCCAGCGCGGTGAGCGCGTCGGTGTTGGCCTCGGTGAGCAGCTCGCGCGCGAGCCGGGCGAGATCCTCGCGCCGTACCCGCTCGGCGTGCAGCCGATCGGACAACGACATCGCCTCGGTGATGTCGGTGTACAGGCCGATGTAACCGGTGACCTTCCCCCAGGTGTCGGTGCGCGGCACGATGGTGGCGTTGGTCCAGTAGAGTTCGCCGGACTTGCGTCGGTTGCACAGCGCGCCCTTCCAGATGTGTCCCGCGCGCAGCGCATCCCACAGGCCCCGATAGAAGTCGGCGGAGTGCACGCCCGAGGCGAGCAGGCGATATCCGCGGCCGACCAGTTCGGTTTCGTCGTAGCCCGAGCCCTCGCAGAACGCGGTGTTGACGCGCGTGATGATGCCCTCCGGGGTCGACTCGCTCACCATCACGTGGGCGTCGGTCGCCATGGCCTGGTTGAGCACGGCAGTCATCGACGACTCGTATCGCCGCTGGACGAGCAGGAACAGCCCGACCAGCAGGAAGCTCGCCAGGCTGCCGAGCCCGACGCCCACGACCAGGCCGCTGCGCGACTCGCGCGCGTCGGCGTCCAGCCGCTCGCGATCGCCGATGAGCACGAGGATGACCGGGTAGGTCGGGCTCTGGCGGAAATCGACGCGGTAGCGCCTTCCGGGGCCCGTCTCGAACCGGCCGCTGGCGCTCACGTCGGCCGCGCGGTTCACGTCGGGCGAGATGCGCCCCGAAAGGCCCTCGCCCATGTGGTGCTGGACGACGGGACGACCCTTCGCGTCGAGCAGCAGGATGCCGGTGGCGGGAAGGTCGTCCGTGCGCACCCATAGGCTCGCGATCACCCCGAGGTTGACCGAGGCGACCCACAGGTACCCGGGCAGATCCTCGGCCGGCAGGGCTGCCAGCCAGAGGCCGGCGCCTGCCGGCGGCGCGGGCTGGCCGAGGTCGCCCAGATCGCGCTGGGGGTAGACCCCGCCGAGGCGCAGGCCGCGCCGCGGCTCTTCCAGCAGTTCCTCGCGGTCGGCCCCGGGCAGCCGCGCATCCCTGTTCGCCGGCCAGGAGCTGGCCACGACGCGACCCTCGGGGTCGACCAGCGACAGGCTGCGCACCACGACCTCATCGGCCACCAGCGCCTCGAGACGGCGACCGGCCTGTTCCGGTGATCGACGGACAGCCTCGGTCTGCAGGGATGCGGCCGCGCGCAGCCGACCGGTGACGGTATCGAGGACGCGGGTCACGTGATCCTCGTAGATCACGACGTCGGAGGCCATTCGATCGGCAAGGTCGGCCTCGTCGCGATCCCCGAGATAGCGCAGCGTCCACGTGTAGGCCGCCCATAGCAGTGCGTGCGCGACGACGAGCAGCAGCAGCGCAATCGTCCGGGTGCGTTGCGGATGGGGCCTGCGCAGCGGCTCGGCGGCCATCCGCCTTACTCTTTCACCACGATCGCCGACAGGCCGTGCCGCTGGGCGGCAGCGGCCAGGCGCCCGTCCTGGCGGATCGCCTGGACGAAGGCGTCGACGCGCGCGAGCCAGCGTGCGTCCCCGGGCGCGACCGCGTAGGCGTAGTCGGTCAGTTTCACCGGTGCCGGAGGGGCGAGAACCCGCGCCCAGTCGACGCTCGCCAGCATGCGCCGGCTGTAGGGATAGTCGGTGATGAACGCATCCGCACGCCCGGACTCGACCGCCTTCTCCCGCTCGCCCGGCCGATCGACGACGAGCAGGCGCGCCTCGCGCAGCCGCTCTCGCATCAGCGGTTCCATGTAGGTGCCGCGCTGCACGGCGATCACCCGCCCGGCGCGGTCCAGGTCCGCCCATCCCTGCAACCGGGCATCGTGGCGCGACACCACCGCGTAGACGTCGCTTCGCAAGTAGGGCCGGGTGAAGACGATGCGCGCGCGGCGCTCGGGCGTGACCCCGACGCCCATCATCGCCACGTCGCAGCGCCGCCGGAGCAGGTCGTCGGCGAATCGTCCGAAGTCGGTCTCGACGTGCTCGACCTTCGCGCCGAGATCCGTGCCCAGCGCCTGCGAGAGGTCGATGTCGAGTCCCTGGAGCTCGCCGCTGCGCGGGTTGCGCGCGCCGATGCCGAAGTAATCCGGCCAGATGCACACCCTCAGCACGCCCGCGGCGCGCACCTGCTCGAGGGTCTGTGCAACCGCTGGCTGCACCCGCAGGCCACCGAGCGCGAGGGCCAGCACGAGGAGGGTACAGCACCGGACATGCGGGCGCGGAGGCATCCCGGAACGCTCCTGACGCGACGGCCCGATTGTAGCGTTGCCCTTGTCCCCGGTCGCCGATTTTCGAACCGGCGCGCTGCACAGGGCATCGCCCCTGCCGCAAACCGAGGAATTCGCTACCCTTGAGGGTTGAGACAACGTCCTGCAGGAGACTTCCGATGGTCGATGTGCTGGTGATCGGTGGCGGCAACGCGGCGCTGTGCGCGGCGCTGATGGCGCGCGAGGCCGGGGCGAGCGTGCTGCTGCTGGAGGCGGCGCCACGCGAATGGCGCGGCGGCAATTCGGTGCATACGCGCAACCTGCGCTGCATGCACGACGAGCCCCAGGATGTGCTCACCGAGGCCTATTCCGAGGAAGAGTACTGGCAGGACCTGCTCAAGGTCACCGGCGGCATTACCGACGAGCGGCTCGCGCGCTTCGCGATCCGGCATTCCTCTTCCTGCCGTCCGTGGATGATGAAGCACGGGGTACGCTTCCAGAATTCGCTCTCCGGCACGCTGCACCTGTCGCGCACCAATGCCTTCTTCCTCGGCGGCGGCAAGGCGCTGGTCAACGCCTACTTCCGCAGCGCCGAGGCGTTGGGCGTGGAGATCCGCTACGAGTCCCCGGTCGACCGGCTGGAGATCGTCGATGGCCACTTCCGCGCGGCCTGGGTCGGCGATCAGCGCATCGAGGCTCGCGCCTGCGTGGTGGCCAACGGCGGCTTCGAGTCCAACCGCGAGTGGCTGCGCGAGGCCTGGGGCCAGCACAACGGCGAATGGGTCGCGGAGAACTTCCTGATCCGCGGCACCCGGTTCAACATGGGCGTGCTGCTCAAGGGAATGCTGGAGGCGGGTGCCGACCGCATCGGTGACCCCCAGCAGTGCCACGCGGTGGCCATCGACGCGCGCGCGCCGCTCTACGACGGGGGCATCTGCACCCGCGTGGACTGCGTATCGCTCGGCATCGTGGTCAATCGCCATGCCCAGCGCTTCTACGACGAGGGCGAGGATTTCTGGCCCAAGCGCTACGCGATCTGGGGCCGGCTGGTCGCCTTCCAGCCCGGACAGATCGGCTATTCGATCATCGACGCCAAGGCGATCGGTCGCTTCATGCCGCCGGTGTTCCCGGGCGAGAAGGCCGATACCCTCGAGGAACTCGCGCGCAAGGTCGGGCTGGACGTCGACGCCTTCCTCAAGACCGTCCGCGAATTCAACGCGGCCTGCCGCGAGGGAACCTTCGACCACTCGGTGCTGGACGATTGCCACACCGAGGGCCTCACGCCGGTGAAGACGCACTGGGCCCGTCCGATCGACACCGCCCCGTTCTACGCGTTCGCGCTGCGCCCGGGCATCACGTTCACCTACCTCGGCGTGAAGGTCGACGAATCGGCCGCGGTGCACTTCGGCGGCCAGCCGAGCGACAACCTGTTCGCCGCTGGCGAGGTCAGCGCGGGCAACGTGCTGGGCAAGGGGTATCTCGCCGGCATCGGCGTGACCATCGGCACCGCGTTCGGCCGCGCCGCCGGCGCCTCGGCCGCTCGCGCGGCCCTCGAGCAATCCCGCCAGCAAGGAGTCCTGCGTGACGCCGCCTGAAGCCATGACCTCCTCCCTCGATGCGCTCGCCCGCGAGGCCGCGGCCCTCGGCGCCGGTGCTCCGGCGCCGCTGACCGCCGCCGAAGCCGAAGTCTCGCGGGTCATGCAGATCTGCAACGCCTGCCGCTACTGCGAAGGTTCATGCGCGGTGTTCCCCGCGATGACCCGGCGCCTGGAGTTCGGCAAGGCCGACGTGCATTACCTCTCCAACCTCTGCCACAACTGCGGGGCCTGCCTGCATGCCTGCCAGTACGCCCCGCCGCACGAGTTCGGCGTGAACGTGCCGCGCGCGATGGCGGTGGTGCGGGGGCAGACGTACTCCGACTATGCGTTTCCACGGGCTTTCGGCGCCGCCTACCGCAACAACGGGCTGGTGCTGTCGCTCGCGCTCGCCGCCGGCCTCGCCCTGTTCCTGGTGCTCGGCATCGCGATGCAGGGTTCGCTGTGGCACGAGCCGATGGCCGGCAACTTCTACGCGGTGTTCCCGCACAACCTGCTGGTCGCGCTGTTCGGCAGCGTGTTCGGCTTCTCGGTGCTGGCGCTGGCCATCGGCGTGACGCGCTTCTGGCGCGACATCTCGCCCGGCGAGACCCCGCCCGGCGGGAATGCCCCGGCGGTGGCCGAGGCAACGCACAACGCGCTGCGCCTCAAGTACCTCGACGGCGGGCACGGCGAGGGGTGCCACAACGAGGACGATGGATTCACGCTCGCTCGCCGACGCTA
>Ga0315900_10001674_pt1 | contig 35237 bp, 25 predicted proteins | sample LakEriMetagenome_FD_203521 | JGI IMG/M metagenome (GOLD analysis project Ga0315900, IMG submission 203521) | Freshwater fungal communities from buoy surface, Lake Erie, Ohio, United States - Buoy 12 MA114 | ecosystem: Environmental > Aquatic > Freshwater > Lake > Lake biofilm | place: USA: Lake...
TCTCGTAAACCGAAGAAGTGCTGGCTGTGATACTCGCGGTACTTTCGCCTGAACTCCAGGCATAGTTTCCTGTTGGACTGGCACTGAGCACCGCCTCGTCCCCTAGACAAAGTTCCCCATCATTCGGATTGCTTCCTGAGTTGTCGGAAACAGCAATAACAACTGATGGAAGGGCATTCACTGTAATCGATCGAGTAGCAGTAGTAGTACAACTGTTTGGATCGGTTACCGTAACCACGTAATTACCTGATGTCCCAATGCTTATGAAGGACGTTGTTGCTCCTGTGCTCCAAAGATACCCAACGGCTGACCCAGCAGTGAGCGTGGCCATGTCCCCCTCACAAAGCACACCATCATCTGAAAGCAGGCCAGATGATTCTTGTACTGTAATTTGGGTGGTGAATGGGGAAGGAACTGTTACTTGTTCACTGTTGGTGCTACTGCAACCATTTAGATCGGTCACAGTAACTGTGTAAATACCATTTGTTGAAAACGTATTTTGAGCTAAAGTAGGACTTGCCCCCCCGCTCCATTGGTACACATTCCCCCCACTTGCCTCCAGGGTTACTACCCCGCAAATCGAAGAAAGGGTAGTGATGGAAGCATTGGGAAGGCTATTGACATGTATTGATGCTGAAGCGGTAGCGGTACAACCATTTTCACCAGTGACGGTAACTGAGTATGTATTTGTCGACCCAACCTGGATGGAAGCCGTGGTTTCGGAAGTACTCCAAAGAAAGGAAAGCCCACTAGCGGCCGTTAGGGTCGCCGATGAGCCCGCACATAATATCCCATCATCCGCAGTCACCCCAGAAGATTCCGTCAATAAAATGCCAGTATTTCCTGGAAGAACCGTGGTAACGGTCACCGTCCAGCTCCCCTCCGAGGGTGTAAAGGTCATCACGCAATCCCCGTCCTTCGCAAGGCGTTGATAGACGGTGGTAGCGGACAGTCCCGAAGGAGGATCATAAGTAAGGCCGTTCGCTCCTGGTATATCGATACCGTTGGCTTGCCATTGGTAGGAAAAGACCCCATTCCCGCCTGAAGCGGGAGCGGTGCTGCCAATTACTCCCGGATTTCCACCAGCACAGATGGTTTCACCTGTGGTAGCGATGGATCCGGCGGTAAATGCGCATAAACCAAGCAACTGCAGTCCGGTACTTCCATTTTGATCATCTCCTCTTCCAATCCCACCCGCAAAACGCGGCAAATAAATAGGCCCTTGGAGGCTTAAGTTTTGTGCAAACAACTGGTTGTCGCCCCGACCGGTGCCACCATCAAACCTTGGTGGACCGTCCAGGTTCAAATTGAATGCTTCTATCAAACCATCTCCCCTGCCCAGTCCTCCCCGGCCTTGAACAAAGGGATTTTCCAGCCCCAAGAGGGACAACGCGCTGGCAGAGTTCAAATCATCGCCCCGGCCAATCCCACCCGCAAAACGCGGAAGCGAAATAGGACCTTGAAGACTCAGGTTTTGTGCAAACCAGTGGACATCTCCCCTACCATCCCCTCCGTCAAAACGAGGCGGACCATCCAGAAGCAAGTTTAACGCATTCAACTGTCCATCTCCCCTACCGGCTCCCCCCCTGCCCTGAACGAAAGGATTTTCTAGCCCTTGCAGTGACAAAGAAGCCGCAGAATTTAAATCATCCCCTCGGCCTATTCCTCCAGCGAAGCGTGGGAGGGAAATGGGGCCTTGAAGGGTGAGGTTGGTGGCGGTGAGGACCGCGTCACCGCGGCCATCCGAGCCATCAAATCGAGGGGGACCCTGAAGCAATAACCCACTCGCTGTAAGTTGCTGGTCGCCCCTTCCTGCACCGCCACGAAATTCTACGGACTGAGCATTCAGGAATACGTTTAGGAAAAAAATGGGAAATAATATTAAATAGCTGATTTTTATCATCACTAGCTGATTAATCGGAAACAGAGCCTATCTTAGAAGATTTTTGGCAGTTATCCGAAATAATAAATAATACAATCCTAGCCACGCACACCTCGGTAACCTAGAAACTCATAAAAATAAATATAGGAATCTCTCCCCGAAACCTGAGAACTTTGACCGACTGCTCCCCCTCTTGCAATTAGCCCCAATGAAGTAAATTCGGTTGATGATCCGTTAATAGTTAAGATACCGTCTCCATGATATCCAGAATATTGACTGCTGTTATTCTCAGTTATTAGCAAACACTGATCATAAAGGTTACCTGACAGCTCCATTATCCCCCAGTAAGACGCTCCAGAAGTAATTCGTCCGGTATTAGAACCATTTGCAGCAAAAATCCCAACTCGCATTGGGCCAAAGACCCCCTGTCCTATATTGACATTTCCACTTGTAGTGCTGTAATTGGATGCTATCCCCTCATTCTCTTGGTCTACGAAACTCAAAGTGTAGCTAGCATTTTGGTATGAAGAATTTCCCCAGGCATTTTCATTTTGAACTGGCAATTGATTACCCCTGCAAGCTTTTTCGAACTCCAATTCCGACATAGGACGTAAACCTGCCCAATCAACATAAGCCGCACCTCGATTTTGATAGATCCAATTACAAGCCAAATAGGGTAAGGAAGTTGTAAAAGATCCTTGGCCATCTCCCAAAATTCCATATCGGTAATAGGTATAATTATTGTAATATGAATTTCCGTAGTAGATGTCCCCATTAACCAAATTTATAGACTGACTCGGAGTCAAGCTATTCAAAAAGTCAACATACTGCTGCTGTGAAATTTCATACTTCATACAATAAAAAGCATCATAGCCATTTGGCCAGTTGGGGGAGACAGGTGGATTTACCCCTGTAGGATACCCTCCGGCCTGCCCACCCAAAGAACCCGTTCCAGAGGGGGCTGTGGTGGCATTAGCCGTATTTATAGTTGTAGAGGTAAAAGCGTTATATCCACCGCCGCCGCCTACATTAAATTCCCCTTCTGGTACATACACCATTTCGATGGCGAACACATTTACCTCCAGGCTAGTTGCATTGGTAATGCCGTGGGCGGCATAATTCCACCTCAACTTATTTGCTGTAGTATTAAAAGTGCCAAATCCATCGCCACTTCTGTAGATGAAAGCGCCTACAGCTGGATTTCCAGATGGCTCAAAGGGGATATCCTCGTTTATCAACCCCGCCGAAATCGTCGCAGGTGTCCCCGTCCCGGGCAAGTGACCCGTGTTGTGCAGCTTCGCGTGCTGCCATTCTCCCCCACCAATCCGGAATTTCACAAATACCCAGGCAGCATCCCAGTTGTTTGCTTCAGTGCCTCGCCAAGAGTTTTCCCAGCTTAAATCAAAGGTCACGAATACATAGCCCTCGGTTCGGTTTTCACCTGTCAAGGTGGGAGCGCCAATTTGTATATTATTGGCAGATAGCCCTGCCGCACAGAAAAGTAGTAGGAGTACATTCAGACTTGAAATCCAAGTCTGATTTTTGAAAAATGAAGTCATCACAATTTCAAGTTTACTAAAATTAAAAATTGGGGACCCGTCCGTGAGCACCCTTGCCATTATTGGATACTGATTTATCAGGAAAATGAACCCCGCTTAATTCCGGACTGCCCGGAATCCAAAATCAGCCTCCCTGGCCGTATTTGTCACCGTTGCACTGGTTCGATCAGAAATGCGTAGGGTGCTGGAAGCTTCTTCCCAAGATCCACCCCGAAAGCCAGAGCCGTTGGCAGTACCATCCGGCCACAATGCTGTATTGGCCGTTCCATCCGTAGCCAGTTGTCCATCGCCTAGTTTACCGGTAAAAATTTTTCCCTGTGCGTTCCCAAGCGTCACACAGCGCTCCCAGACATTCCCGCTCAATTCCATAATCCCCCAGAACGAAGCCCCAGCGGTTATCCGGGCAATGTTGGAGGCATTTGCCGCAAATATCCCAACCCGCACCGGACCGTCTATCCCTCCTGACATTGTACTTGTATAGGCAGCATTTCCGGCAGTCGTGGAGTAATTCGTGGCGATACCCTCATTGGAAGCACCACTACCGCTTAACGTGTAGAGGTTGCTGGCAATAGTACTAGCGCCCCAAGCATATTCCCCGGATACCGCCGCTATATTTCCCCTGGAAGCTTTTTCATACTCGAGTTCTGTCATCGGCCGTAAAGCAGCCCAATCTGCATAAGCAGCTCCATCTGCCCAACTCAGGTAATTGCAAGCAACATCCGGGAAAGAAGTGGTGTAGGAACCTACAGAGCTGCCCATAATTCCAAATCGGTTGCTGCTGCTGGCCGGCTTTCTGGCATTGGCTTGGTCTTGCGTCAGGGTGTTCAAAAAATCGGTGTATTGCTGCTGACTGATTTCATATTTCATACAATAAAACGCAGCATACCCATTGGGCCAGCTCGGAAAATCCGGTGGGGTCTGGTTGGTTGGATATCCTCCTGCCTGTCCGCCCAGTGAACCGGTGCCGGATGGTGCGGTATTCGCAACCGCCGTATTGATGGTAGTGGAGGTGAATGCATTCGTACCCGTTCCTCCGCCTACATTAAAACTCCCCTCTGGTACATATACCATTTCCACTGCAAACACCTTAATATCCACATTGGTACCACTGTTGATTCCATCTGAGCCGTAATTCCAGCGCAGCTTCATATCCGTGGTGGTAAATGTACCGGAGGAAGCGCTGCTCCTATATAAGTAAACCCCTACCCCTGGATTTGTACTCATATTGTATGCAAGACTGTTATCTTGTAATCCGACGCTTAACGTAGAAGGGGTTCCAGTACCCGTTACATGTCCGGAATTATGCAGGTTAGCATGTTGCCACTCACCAGTCCCAATTCGATATTTCACAAAAATCCAGGCGGCATCCCAATTGGCTGCACCGGAGCTTAATCTCCAAGAATTTTCCCAGGTAAGGTTGAACTTGATGGAAACATAACTTTCCAATCGATTCTCATCAACCAAACTCAAATTGCTCACCTGAATGTTATTTCCCCATCCGTTAGAAATAAACCCAAAGAAAAACAGGAGCCATGAGAGCAGTCGGGGAAAGCGAAATAAATTGGAATAGTTCGTTTTTGTAAATAAGCCGTGATTCATATTAAATTATTTTATAATTATTTTGTAAAATTGAAAATGAAAAAGCCCTTGCGTTTTTTACCAAAAAGCAAAAAACACCTCAAGGCTGCCCGCCGCTGCGAACAACCCAGTTTGAATAGGATTACGAATGGATGGTATTCTTGACTTTAGATGAAACCTCTCTGAAGTTAGAATTGAATATCAACAAAAAGGGAAGGATTAAAAACGATCAACCGGGGCAGAACAAGCGATTAAAAAAAAAATTTCAAAATGAAATCAGATAGCCAGGTCACAAGATAAAATTCCTAGGTTCATATTTTTTTAACTTTTGTGTGCTTGGCCGGTTTCATTGAGTAATTGGCGGTCTGGCTGAGTATTTGGATTTTGGGGGGGTTGAAAAAAGGCAGCCCAAAGCACCCATTCATCGCCTCGAGTTTGAATTGTTTGTTATCCCCTGTCAACCCTAAACTAGCAGCGATCGCAGCACCAATGAAAAAGGTAATAGAGAGACCAATTCCCTCCATCCCCCCAAATCTACCCCTCCCAATCCCAACCCACCAAACGAAAAGTAACCAACGGTCGGAAAAAATAACCAGCGGTCATATAAAATAACCAGTGGTATTAATTATTTTTATATGTATTAAAAGAACCCTTTACGGACCCGCCTCCACCAACCCTCCCGACTATTTTTTTTATTTTTTTTACCCTCCTGAATATCCGCTCTAATTGGAACCCAAAATAAGCAGCTAAAACACTCCTTATTCCCCTACCTAAAAAACAAAAACTAACAAGCGGTCATATAAAATAACAAGCGGTCGTATAAAATAACCAGTGGCAAGCACCCTCGTGAAATTGACTCTATCTTTGAAGGCTACGATTACCCAACTTTTACTCCATCGCTTAGTTGTTCTTCTCAGTTTCCATTTAGTATGAAACAATCCAATCAGTACCCCCCCTCCTGCCAGGAACTAATTCCTGCACCCGTTCGTTTTCTCTCCCATAGAAACGATCTCTGCGGACTAAAAGCCGCTTTTTTCCCTTCCCGTTTCTTTATTCCTGCTTTGGAGATGCAACGAATCTGTACATTTGAGCAGCCAAAATGAATGGGTAGCCGCCCACACAAAAAATAACCAACTTAATTACCAGCAAATCGAACTATGAATGTGATTCTGATTGAAGACAACCCCGAAACAGTGTCTTCCGTATTGCGCACCCTCGATCAATATTCCCCCGAAATTAACTTGAAAGGGGTGGCAAAAGGGGTGCAAGAAGGTCTGCGGCTCATCCACTCCGTCTCCGCCGATATCTGGCTGGTGAACCTCCGCTTCAAAGACGGCAGTATTTTTGACCTGCTCGACCAAGTTAACCCAGAATTGCTCGATCGGATTGCTCTGATCTTTCTCTCCGATCTAGGCCACCTCGATAATATGGCCCAACTCCTGAGCCGCTCCGCGATCGATTACCTCCCCAAGCCGCTCTCCGCCTTGGAACTCATTAATGGTCTCCATCGAGGCCATCGCAAATTGCAACAACAAGGGTACTACCACCAGCTAGATGTCCTCAAAAATACCATCAATGGTCTGCAGCGCCAACAAAACGGGGCCCACAAACTGCCAGTATTTCTCGTAAAAGGGGAAGTAAAATACTTGGATATATGGGAGGTGATTTACCTGGAGGGTACCGATAATATCACTACCATCTTTCTCACCGAACGCCGGTCCTTGCTCTCCGTTCGAAACCTGGGTTTCTACAAAAATTACCTGGTCCAACAATGTGCTTTTATTCCTGTCTCCAAAAAATTTGTGGTCAACAGCCGGTTTATTGATCGCTACAAACCGGGAGAAGGAATGGTCCACCTCACCAATGGAGATGGTCTGGAAGCCTCCCGCAGAGGGAAACAATACCTCATGGATTATTTCCGGTCGCTGTTCGAACTTAGCTGAGGCCCTCTGCCCTCTTTATACTTTTCGCTCAATCCAATCCCACTTATTCCCATACAAATCCTCTACTACCATCACTTTCCCATAGGGCTCTTCCAACGGCCCCCGTAGGAACCGAACCCCGGCCTCCGACAAATAGGCAGCATCCCGGTCTAGGTCGTCGGTATATAAAAACAAAAAGACGCGTCCTCCCGTCTGGTTGCCAATCCGACTGGACTGCTGCTCGTCAGCAGCCTTGGCCAAAAGGAGGCTACATCCTTGGCTGCCTTTAGGGCGAACCACTACCCAGCGTTTCTGTGGACTAAGTACGGTGTCCTCCAAGAGTTCAAATCGGAACACTTGGGTAAAATAGGCAATCGCCTCGTCGTAATCTCGGACCACCAGTGCAATTTGTGCAAGATTTTGCTGCATAATAGGGATAAAAAAGGCCGGAAAGAGGAACTAAACCCACTCCTTCCGGCCGCATTTCAACGTATAAAAATTTATTGTGCCAAAATATGGGCCATGCGTAACATGTCCATATTAACCACTTTTTGCTTGGTAATGGCCTCCCCAAATGGAGTATAATGCACGTTGTTGTTCTTAATCCCTAATGCCAAACCGGTTTTCCCTTCCAGCAGGGCCTCCACAGAATGAAATCCAAGAACGCTGGCCAGGATCCGATCGAAGGCACTTGGGGACCCCCCACGCTGTAAATGCCCAATCACAGTCACTTTGATATCGTCGTAAAAATCCACTTTTTCTTCGACTTTCTTTGCGATATCGTAAACGTTTCCGAGGTGATTCCCTTCGGCAACAATCACAATACTGAATAATTTGGAGCGTTTTGCGCCTTTTTTCAATAATTTTACCAAATCATCCAAAGAGGCATCTTCTTCTGGAATCAATACACCGCCTGCACCACCTGCAATCGCTGTATAAAGGGCGATATAACCGGAGTGGCGACCCATTACTTCCACAAAAAATAAGCGGTTATGGGAGTCAGCCGTATCGCGGATTTTATCTACCGCCTGCACCGCAGTATTCAAGGCAGTGTCAAATCCGATCGTAAAATCAGTTCCGAAAAGATCATTATCGATGGTACCAGGGAGGCCCACAATCCGCACATCTGGATATTCTTCAATAAAGATCTTCGCCCCGGTCAGGGTTCCATTTCCTCCAATGGCAATGATGGCGTCAATATCCATGTCCACCAGGTTTTCATAAGCTTTTTTACGGCCTTCTGGAGTCATAAATCGCTGGCTGCGAGCTGTTTTTAGAATAGTCCCACCCCTATGGATAATGTTACTGACATCCGACGTTTCCAATCGGCGAATATCACCATTAATCAACCCTTCGTAGCCACGCTGAATACCATAAATATGAAGGTCATTGTTAAAGGCATTTCGGACAATAGCGCGTATGGCCGCGTTCATACCAGGGGCATCCCCCCCGGAGGTCAAAACCGCCAACCGTTTAATCTCTTTTTTCATAATCGACTAATCCAAGTGTTTAGTGTGGAAATCGGCTAATGGATAAATAGGCTTGCGTACCACGTTGCCTAACTTAAGCTTGCGCTCCTCCATGCATTTCACCAAAATATCTTCGAAATGATGAGCGATAGAGCCAACAAAATGCACAGGAACGTTGTGCGCACCGGAGTATTTCAATATGTGGCGATCCAAAAACTCACCAATGGAATCGGCTACGAGCGATTGAATGTAGGGATGAGAAGCGTGCTCTCCTAAAAAACGGGTGAACGTTGCCAGGTAAGAATTGGCGCCTTTTTCATAAGCCCGGTCCTTGATCGCTGTTGCTCCTTCCGGATGCGCCGCCAAAAACGCAGCGTTCAAATCGGCCGGCAATTCACGATAAAAGAAGGCCCTAACCAAAGCTTTTCCTAAATGAGTTCCGCTGCCCTCGTCCCCCAATACCCAGCCCAAAGAAGGTACATTGTCCACGATGGTTTTGCCGTCGTAGTAACAAGAGTTGGAACCAGTGCCCAAAATGCCAGCAATCCCGGCAGAATGACCGCAGACTGCCCGAGCAGCACCCAACAAATCGTGCTCGACCTCCACTTTAGCATTTGGGAAACAAGCAGTCAAGGCTTTAGAGACAATCTCTGTCCGATAATCATCGTGCACACCGGTCCCGTAAAACCAAAGGTGGGTCACTTGATCGGCGTTGATTTTGGGCAATAACTGCTCCTCAACAATCCCCTTGATTTCCTCTGTAGTATGGAAAAAAGGACTGAAACCAACGGTATTTTCCAATTGGTGGTTGCGCTCTCCGTGATTAATTAACCAATCACACTTCGTAGAGCCGCAATCTGCTACTATTGTCATTCCTAAGATCTAAAATTGAATGTTAAAAAAGTCAGGGTAGAGAGTGTAAAAAAGACACGAACCTACCGGCTGCAAATGTACCTTTTTCAACGGCAATAAAACAAGCGAAACCGGAATATCTTGTAAGAACTTGAAGGAAAAAGGGTATAAAAACGACATTACAGGCTATATACATCGTGGTGATTTCTTTTTTTTGTTAAAAACAACAAATTGTTTTTTATTTGAAAACAATTTGTTTTACCTTTGTTGTATTGAATCACCGGAAAAGAAACAAGTATGGCATCGTTCAATCAACCGTATTCTACCTGGGCAAATGCTTATCCGCCGCATCAGCCACCCCGGCTGGACCCAACCTCGACCAAAAAGGAGGCCTTTTTATTCAAATTAGCGATCATCCTTGGACTCGCTTATTTAGTATGGGATAAAAAGATATCCATTACCCTAGCAGTCGCTGAGCCCAGTCAAAAAGCCTGGACCGAACAGCTCTCTTTGCTCGGATCCCTTTTTCAACACCCAACAGCCCAGCATCAGCGCTCAGAAGCAGAACAGCTGCGCTTTCTGGATTATACCGACCGATTTGCGCCGGTTGCCAAAGCGGAGATGCGAAAATTTGGTATTCCCGCTAGTGTCAGCCTGGCACACGCCTTATTAATTAGCCAAGGTGGAAACAGCCTTGCGGCCCAACAGGCCTGTAACCCTTTTCACCTGAAGTGCCAACAAGATAATTGCGAGCAGGACCATTGCCTGCCGCTGGAATCCGGTGAAAAAGTACTGCAATTTGCCACCGCCTGGAGCGGTTATAGAGCATTCAGCAAACACCTGGCCAATAGCCCCGCATTTCAACCCCTGTTACACCAACAGAACCTAAGCGAATGGGCGTTGCGGCTTCAACAACATTTTCAGCCACAGGATCCCGCCTACGCAGACGCACTTCTCGATTTAATCAACCAACTCCAACTGCGTAAATATGATCAGGAGGAAGAAGTGGCCAATTAAAAACAAAACAAACAGAATTAGTATATATCATTGATTATTAGTTAAATACATAGAACATTCAAAAAACAAACAAAAATTACTTTTAAATATTTTGTTTGTAAAAACCTTTTGTTTTAAATTTGCATTCAATTATGACAACAACCCATCCCAGGCATTTAAACATAATCAACATGATAAAAGAAGATCGCATTCAGTTAAACAGCCGCTTCATCCAGGCGTTCAAAATGCTGGAAGAACAAGGCACTATTGTAAAAAACGACCGTAACGGCAAGGGCGTAGGAGATGTCGCCGAAAAGGTCCTTGGAAATAAATCCTACGGACATATCATCCGTGCTTATCTAAATAACGACAACAAACGGGTAATTGATTACGGACAAGCAAAGCAGTTTGCCCGTTCCTACAGTATCAATGAAGCCTGGTTGCTTTATGGAGTGGGTAATCCCTTCGGCTTCGATGCCCCTCTACATGTTCCTTCTGTTGAACCGGTTGGAGAAAAGGGTAATATCTTGTTCACAACCATCAAGGCCTTTGCCGGAAGTACACTGGGAGCAGGAAATCAAGAAGACTTGTCTTTCTTCTCCATCCCCGGGGTCGGAGGTCATGGGATGGTCGCCTTTCAAATTGAAGGAGATTCTATGGACCCCGTTATAAAAAATGGAGATATCGTGGTTTGTAAGGTGATCGATGGCGTAGGCGATATCCGAGACAATGAAATCTATGCCGTAAAAAGCAATGGGAATGTCTGGGTCAAGTACGTACAAAAGCTCCACAATGGAAAAGGCAGGGTTCACCGACTAAAATTGATATCAGCCAACTACTTTGATAATGATCCATTTGAGGAGGACGTAAATGAAACCACCCGCCTTTACAAGGTGATTCGCAAAATCTCCAATATCTAATAAGAATCGTGCTGAACAGCACTAAAAAATAAACCTGCTGTTTATTGTTCATACTCCTCTCCGCGTTAGCCGTGGTGGGGGAAGCGGATGCCCGAAACGCCTTTTACGGCGTTTCGGCTTCTTTTTTTGTGTGGAATTAGCAAAATTGCAGGAGTTCACCCACTACCGGGATCGAGCAAGCCGAAATCCTACAGGATACCCCCTAAAGTCAGGAGGATCGTAACTACGAACAATCGAATTACAATACGGCCCCAAGTTGCGCCAAGATCCCCCTCTGTTCACCTTGTCCGTTCCATTCGGTGGTCCATTAGGCCCTTTCTGAGATTCATTCGGGTAAATAGGACTGTACCAGTCCGAACACCATTCCCAAACATTCCCATTCAAATCATAAATTCCCAAGGAGTTGGGCTTTTTCTCTCGCACTGGGTGCGTCTTTCCATCCGAATTCAAATGAAACCAGGCTACTTCCGCCAGCACCGCGCTTCCAGCATACCCAACAGAATCGGCTCCTGCTCTTCCACCTCGAGCAGCATATTCCCATTCTGCCTCCGTTGGCAATCGGTAAGGCAAATTTGTCTTCCAACGCAACCAATTCACGTAGGCCACCGCATCGTTCCAGCTGACATGAATCACCGGATGGTGTTCCTCCCAAACCGGACGTTTGTTGCCCGACACATCACAACTCCAATCGACCCCTGCCTTTTTCTCCCGGTTATTGCCATTCCAAATATAACTCCCCCCACCCCGCTCGGCATCCGTCTGATACTTGGATTCCTTTACAAATCGGCTAAATTGAGCTACCGTCACCTCCGTTTCCCCCAAATAAAAACTATCCAGACTAACTTGATGAAGGGGTAGGTCATCCCCCTGGCACAATTGCCTTAAACTGTCACAGCCCATCCAAAAGCTTCCCCCCTCCACCAAGACCAAGCGGCCGGTTAATGGATCCTGAAAGGGCGACATGGGAGGCATGGACTCCTTCCTTCCTTCGCCTTCGCTGGCTTTTCCTGTTCCAACAAGGTAAAATTGCTTTGTCAAACTAGCGCTGATAAAGGGAATCTGCAGCCTTCCGGCCTTTTTACTAATCTCCTGTGTCGTATTGGCAACCTTTGTAAAAACATCGTAAATACTCAAGTCCGGCTCCAGCAAATGCATGGCCATAGCCGTTGTATAGGGGCTATTGGGGCCCGTCCCATCCAGAGCCACCGATCCGGGCTTAGTCGCATACCCAATAAAAGTCCCCTCCGGAGCATTCATATTGGCTAAACCTCCCCCTCCCGCTGATTTGCTCCAGCTCCTGCCAAGAGGATTGTCTCGACAAGCATCCAAAATTAAAATTTTGGTTGAAACGCCCGCTTCTTCCATCTTTTCCAGCACCCGCTGGACCTCAAAACAATCGAACCGTACATCCGCTGGACTTTTTGGATTTGCTTCAACCGGCAGCAAGTAATTCAAGCCATCGACTTCCATACCGTGCCCCGAAAAATAATACAAACCAACCCAATATTTCCCTTCCTGCAAACGAAAGGCAAAACTATCCAGGCTGTGTCGAAGCTGCCGTAAATCCGCATTCGTCACCCGAATGACGTCAAAATGTGCCTGAACCAAGGTTCGCTCCATCACCTCTACATCGTTTTCCGGGTTATTAAGGTGGGAAGCGTACTGGTACCGCGCATTGCCAACCAAAAGGGCAAGTCGCTTACTACTGGCTTCCCGGCCTCCACCTTCCACCGGTTCCAAACCTTTAGTATCCTGGGCCCAACTGCCGACTACACAAACCATCTGAATCAAAAAGAGCAATGAAAAGCGTCGTGGCATATTAATTCTCCTTGTTATTCTCAATTATTCCGCATTTTTTATCCATTCAACAGAAACCTACCCTTCCGGACAGCCGCTTTTTGCCTGCGTACCTGCTTCCTTCGGGCATTTATCCAAATGGTCTGGGATTCCATCCCCATCGGAGTCCGGACAACCCTGCCAGTTTTTTTTGCCAGGTAGTTCCGGGCATTTATCAACGGGATCAGGGACTCCATCTCCATCCCTATCGGACTCCGGACAACCATTTTTCTCTAAAGTACCCTTTTTCAGTGGACATTGGTCCCGAATATCAGGTATACCGTCTTCGTCCGTATCCGGACATCCACGAACAGTACCATATTCCGTAGGGCAATCATCCTCGTTGTCAGGAATCCCGTCTAGATCCAAGTCGCGGGCAGCAGGAACTACTTTATTAAGATATATTTCTTCATCAACCTGGTAGATACTGACGGTATCCAATACTATTTGGGCATTCCCAGATCCCTGGGCGTTGGAAGGTTCAGGAGAGTTGCTGTTCTGCCCCCAACTTACCTCCATTCCAAGCAGCTGAAAAAGCAGCAGTAATGCTAGCCATCGAACCCCCATAAATGTGTTTTCAAGCAGGTTATCCATCTTATTTTAGTTGATTTGGTGTTTTACCAAGAATGTTATCAAAAACAGATTTTACTGCTCCGGACAGCCATTTTTTGCCTGCGTACCTGCCTCCTTCGGGCATTTATCCAAATGGTCCGGGATACCATCTGCATCGGAGTCCGGACAGCCTTGCCAGTTTTTTTTGCCGGGAAGTTCCGGGCATTTGTCCAGTGCATCGGGCACGCTATCTCCATCCTTATCCGACTCGGGACAACCCATTTTCTCCATGGAACCCTTAAGTAAGGGACATTTATCCTGGTAATCCGGAATACCGTCTTCATCGATGTCGGGGCATCCGCGAACGGTTCCATATTCCTCTGGACAATCGTCTTCGTTGTCTGGAATACCATCTTCATCCCGGTCGCGAGCCATTGGCGCTCCGCTTCCGGAAGCTTTATCAATATCGTCGTCCCAGGAACCGGCAGCGCTGTCAATCTGCATTCCAGCATCCCCAACGCCAGGCGATGAAGCAGGTGGAGAGGCTTGTTTGGACAAACAGCCCACAACCAATAGAAGAAGCAACCAAAAAAGTGCCTTTCGGACCATACCAAGATTGAATTTGTTGAGTGAATAAATCCACTACTCGCCTATCAAAACAAGCGATTCGCTGAGCATGCTCCAAAGTTATTGAATTTCGGTTACATTGAAACCACCATCATCCAAAAAGAAGCTCCTACACAACTTATTTCTGCCTTACTTTTACAGCCTGTTTTCATACAAATCAACCAAACAGCGGTTGGTACACGCTTTTTCCTTTCCTTCCTTTTTCGAAAAAAACAAAAAACCTATCGAAATTGAATCGCACGCAAGGGGGATACCTTGGAGACGGCTAATGAGGGGATCAACAAAAACAGCAATACTATAACCAAGGCACCTATGTTTATTCCAAGAATAGTCCAAAGTTCCAAACGAACCGGAGCGTAAGAGATGTAATAATCTGCCTCATTCAAGCGAATAAACTTGAATTGGTACTGCAACCAGCTTAAACCGATTCCAAATACATTTCCCCAAAAGAGCCCGCGCGCCATGATAACCCCTGCATAATAAAGAAAAATTCGGCGGATCCTGACGTTACGCTCTCCCAGCGATTTTAAGATACCAATCATGGTGGAATGCTCCAGCACCAGCACCAGCAGTGCAGTGATCATATTAATAATCGCTACCGCAAGCATCAATCCAAGGATCACCACCTCATTCATATCCTGTAATTGCAACCATTCAAAAATCGCCGGAAATTTCTCCCGGATACTGGCCGAAACTAAATCAGGTGGAATCACTTCATCATAGATATACTGGTTGAAAACTTCTAAGTCCCGAATATCATCGAGCCAAACTTCATACCCAGCTACCTGGTTGCTGTCCCAATTTAATAGCTCTTGTACTTGACGAATATCGCAAAGGGCAAATTTACGGTCGTACTCTTCCAAACCCGTTTTGTAGATGCCTGAGACTTGAAACAACCGCCTGGCCTGGGCACCATCCTTCACAAAATAGACAATAAACTTGTCCCCTACCCCAACCTGCAGCCGATCGGCGGTCTGCCGACTTAACAAAATACCCGCTGCGTTGGAGGTATCCTGGGTCCCGGGCGCTGAGCCTTCCAACAGATAAGGTGCCAGGTTTTCCCAATCATAATTAGTACCCACTCCCTTCAATACAATCCCTTCCATGGCCGTTTTTGAACGAATAATACCCGGTTTTAGCGCAAATTCTTGCACATGCCGAATACCACCTATGGTGAAAGCCTCCTGTTCACTACCCGTCTCAACCCCCACAATTTCACCTGGAATCGTAAACTGAACTTGCCTGGTTGCTCTTAATGCGTCCAGGAAAGGGAGCGTGTCTGGGATGGGCGTCGCATCTGCTGTTGGGGAATCCGTGATAACGGAGGAGATGTGAATATGGCCCCAAAAACCAAATATTTTCTTACTGATCTCTGTTTTAAAACCTGAAATCATCGCAGAAGCAATGATCATGACCGCCACACTCAGCGCAACGGCGGCAATGGCAATTCGAATAATGATGCTGGAAAAGCTGTTTTTTTTGGAAAAAGCAATTCGAGCGGCGATAAAAAAGGGAAGGTTCATGAGGACTGGTTGGAAGATTGGAGTTGCTGAATGGTCGCTTCCGTTTGCCGCAAGCGTTCGCGGCAAAACTGCACAAGTTCATCGGCGCGCTCTACCTTTTGCGCCAATTGATCGATACTAACCGCTCCCTCCTGGAGTTCGGCTAGGATTTGCTGCAACTCTTGAAAAGCAGCCTCGTACGTCATGGATGGATTCTTTTTCACTCCACAAAAATACACCCATTTTATACGGCAAGAGGAGCTTGGGTAATTTTTTTGGCGAAAAAATCAACCACAGTCCCCACAAAAAATCCATTGATCCCAAAAATCCTGTTCATCCCGCAAATCCCAGAAATCCTGATCCATGAATGCAAATGTTTGTTAATTGACCCAAACGAGTTGACTTGTGCTGTAATTTTGCAACCGAATAACTAACAATAACCACTTATTATGCGCGAGAAATTGTTCTTTCTTTCTTTGCTTTTCGTAATGACCTTGATGGGATCGCTGGAAGCCCGACCCATGAATGCTGTTAAGGACAGTTGTGTCATTGAAGTATATGCCCAAGGACTACCAGCAGGAAAAATCAAACTGGTTGGGGTATATGGTGATCAAAATTTTCTAGCGGATTCCACAGTGGTAGACGCGAGTGGACACTTTACCCTTCGCCGCAAAAGTCCCTTAGCCAGTGGCTTTTATTATTTTTTAATGCCCAATGGCAAAAACTTTGCTGTCCTGCTAGATGACCACGAGCAATTTTTCACCCTCCGGACCGATGCAAAAGACTTTGTGGGTACGATGAAAGTGGAAGGCTGCCTAAATACAGAATTGCTTTACAGAAATTTTCAATTTCAAGCGGTCCAAGATGCCGAACTAAATCTGCTTGCCAACACCTTGAAATCGGCACCTTTGGCTTCTGTTGAATACCGCCAAGCCAAGGAACGCCAGGAAGTGCTGGTTGCAGAACGAAAAAAGCACCTGGAAGAACTGTATAAAACCTACCCTAATTCCTTTTTCACCAAATTCAAAATTGCTGGGCAAAACCCGGATATCATCGAATATCGAAAAGCAAACGGTGATATCGACACCGTTCGACAGGTGGCTTCTTACCGTGGCAGGTTTTGGGATGGGGTAGATTTCTCCGACGAACGACTGCTACGAACTCCGGTCATCTCCAACAAACTTCGGCGATATGTGAAAGAAATGATCCCTCAGCACCCCGACTCCCTTATTGCCGTGGTAGACCCTTTGATCCGAAAAGTTCTTCCTTATAAGCCTTACTTTAAGTATTTTTCGAATTGGATTGCACTTCAATACGAAAATACCAAAACGACTGTCATGGATGGTGAGGCAGTATATGTCCACATCATCAACCAGTTTTTTACCCCAGAATTGGCCTTCTGGGACAAACCAGAAAACCTCGAAAAGCTACGAAAACATGCTTGGGAGATGGAAGCAAGTCTGATGGGGAGAAAAGGCCCCGATGTGGTGGCCAAAAACCAGTTTGGACAAGATAAACGCTTGTACGATATTCAATCTCCTCTTATCGTGGTCTTTATGTTCAGTCCCACTTGCGAGCACTGCCAAAAAGAGGCAGCTGAGGTAGAGCGGATTTATCGAAAATGGAAAGACAAGGGCGTTGATTTTTATGGAATTGCGGTAAATACAACCGACAGTGAATGGAAAAATTTCATTAAAGAACAAAATTTCACCTTCACGAACGTGTTTGACCCAACCAACCGGGCCATTTACGCCAAATACTACGTAGATATCACCCCAGAAATGTACCTGCTCAACAAGGACCGAATCATTGTGGCCAAAAACTTGCATGCCAACCAGCTGGAGCAGATGTTTGAACGAGAGTTAAAAAAACTGAAATAGGTTGCCTGGCGAATTGTTAAAATTTTGTAAATAACAACATATTAAAACAAGGTCCCGTTTGGTAAGGGTTGCTTTTGCAGCACAGTTTTAATCGTTGAGCACTCCTTTGAACTGCCACAGGCAAGGCCCTGGTTCCGGTATCCCATCCGGCCCTGCCTGTGGCACCTAAAATGAGCCCGGAGGCTCCCGTAGGAAAAGATTGGTCTGGCTTTCCCTCTTGGGTTTACTAAGCCCTTTTTTTATTCGAGCAAGCTCCCTCAACATCACCTTTACTAAACACGGGATTTTTATGAACACAAAACCTTCAACGGTGGCGGTGGCTACCGTTTTTTGCCTTCTTTTTACTTTTTCAATAACGAATCGATTATTTGCACAACCGAAAGAAGCCACGGAGCTTCTGGAGCCGGGTCCTGCAGTGGTTGATGACATTGTACAAAGGCACACCCTTGTAGAAAAGCTACCTATTGCTTATCCCTCCATCCGTGAAGCGGATTTGCTGTGGGAAAAGCGGGTATGGAGTATTTTGGACACCCGAGAAAAGCGCAATATGCCCTTTCGGTACCCAGAGGCACCTTTTTTTTCAATCCTTACAGACGCAATCCTGAAGGGTAGCTTACAAGCCTATAGTACCATAGATGACCAATTTACTACCCCACTGAGTGTCGAGGAGGTACGGAATATGGTGGTCGAACGGGATACAATTGAAACCATTGATGTTGAAACAGGTCTATCGAGTTACCAGCCCGTGGAAAACGAGCTGAATTGGGAAACCGTTTTTCGCTTTCGGATCAAAGAAATCTGGTGGATGGATGCCAAGACAGGTCAATTGAATCGCAGGATCTTGGGAATTGCCCCCTTGATTGAGATTGCCTCCTGTTGTGGACCCAGCAGGGAAACGCCTTTGTTTTGGGTCTATTACCCGCATGCTCGCCCCTTGCTTGCCCGACACCAGGCCTTGATGACCGAAAATACCGCTGCCCGTGGCACCTGGGAGGACCTGTTTGAAATGCGGTTTTTCTCTTCCATGGTCTATAAGGAGAGCAATGTTCAGGGACGAAGAATTCAGGATTACCTTAGTGGCGAGGATGCCTTGAGGGAAGGACAACAAGTAATGAATTCCTTGAGGAATCAGGAAGAAGATAATTGGGGTAGATAAATTGAATGGAGCATTTTCCAACCGGATGGAAAATGCTCCAGATTCATACGCAAACCAAACGATTGTTAGGATTCACTCTCCATGTTTTGCTTTGAGGCAGATTTAGCTTGGTTTAGACGATAAGTAAAGGTCAGGTTGGTCTGTCGAAGTCGCCACTGATAGAATCCTTCCGCATAAAAATTATCCCCTCGGGTAATGTTTCGCCAACGCCTGGAGTTCAAAAGATCAGAAACATTCAACGCCAAGGTCCCATTTCCATTAAGAATATCCTTATTAACACCCAAGTCCAGGAAATAGAGCGCTCTTCTCCTACCCTGGGGCGTATTCTGCGGAGCTTCATAATTCACCCGAGCCTGAATATCCACGTCTTTAGGCAAAGTAAATCGGGAGGTATGCCGAGCAGTCCAAGTAAAGGTTCGACTAACATACGCAGCATTGATATTGCTTCCATCAATCACGGAGTGGAATGCATTCAAGTTCAAATCGGTCTTCCACCAGGAGACGGGGGTAAATTGCCCTGTGAACTCCAGTCCCACTGCATGCTCATCTTTTAGATTTTCGGGGCGGGTTCTGGAATAACCTCGCTCATCCACACTTCGAATTCGTTCCGTTTTCCCTGTGGTAAACCGGTAATAAAGTGAAGAAGTGAAGGAACCCCGATCGAAGTACTTAATATGCCCAAAGTCTACAACATCTGTAAATTCCGGATCTAAGTCTGGATTTCCACTCCAAAAATTCCGGTTATCGGAGAACGTAACAAAGGGGCTCAACTCATTGTATCTTGGACGGCGGACCCGACGACTGTAGCTTATTTGAAGAGCATTGTTGGCTGGCAACTCATAGGAAAGGTGTAGGCTTGGGAAAAAATTAGCGTAGTCCCTTGGATTTTGCTCCTTTGTTTCCCTCAATTCCGTCAGTACATCGGTGTATTCCCAGCGCGTACCAAACTGCATGGAAAACTGATTCCATTTATTTCCATAGATTGCGTAGGCTGCCAGGATATTCTCGTCGTAAATAAAATAATTAGTCAGGCTATCGAGCTGCCTCCAGGCCCCAGAACTAAGCTGTTGCTGCACGCCAAAATCATTAATCATATCCCTAAAGCTGGTCCGAACGCCTAGTTCGACCTTTCCCTCTTTGGAAATTGGACGTACATAATCCAATTGAAACAGGTATTGTTTTTCATACTCATCGTTGAGAGATTGCTGAACCAGGCTATTTTCAGCATTCGAACTTCCATCCGGGAAGGTACTGTTTTGGGTAAATGTCTGATCCGAGCGCTCCCAGTAATCCAAAAATCGAAGATCGGCTGTTAAGGAATGTCCCTCTCTTGCATAGGTTTTTTTCCAGGTCAGGGCATACTCCGAATTGGGCTCTTGCTCTACCTCATCCTGGCTTCGGGTGGTAACAAACAGGGGTTGATCCTGACTAAAAATAAAGTCTTTGTAAACGATGTCATTCAAGCGGTTAAAGTCCGTCCTTCTAAGCAAATAGGAAGCGGTGAGTGTATTTTGGGAATTAAGGAATATATCCAGACCACCTTTGACATTGTTGCTCCAGCCCCTCGACCAGCTCTTAGATTGTTGATCGAGCAGGTAGGTTGTATCTTGTTGGTAAAGCTCTTGATACAGGGCACCCCGGCCGGGTTGATTCCGAAAAGAAAGCCCGTAATTCAAGAAAAAATTAACTTTTTTTCGGCGGTAATTCACATTTGCTGCCGCACCGTAATTAGAGGGATAGCCTGTGATGAGTTCAAAAGATCCGTTTACACCTTCTCGGTTTTCTTTTTTTAGGATAATATTTATCACACCAGTAGCCCCCTCGGCCTCATACCGGGCAGAGGGATTGGTTACAATTTCCACTTTTTCAATCATGCTTCCTTGGAGCTGTTGCAATCCCGATCCCCCTTTAAAACTTACGAAGCCTGAGGGCTTACCGTCTACCAGAATTCGCACGTTGTCATTGCCCCGCAGCTTCACATTTCCATCTTGATCAACTGTTACGGAGGGGATGTTATTGAGGATTTCTGCGGCAGAACCACCCGCATTTGCCAAGTCTTTCCCCACATTAAAGATGCGCTTATCCAAACTAAGCTCCATACTGCTTTTTTCTGCCCGGATGACCACTTCCTCAAGGGTATTCGTGTTGGTGAGCAAGATCTCCTCTAGTAGCACCAGTGGCTGTTGCGTGCTTAATTCTATATTTGGCCGGATAAAAGAATCAAAGCCGACTGCATTTACTAGCAGATAATATCGACCGGCAGTGGCTTCCAGTTCAAATTGCCCATTTTCTTCACTTAAAGCTCCAGCCACTAAACTGCTGTCTTTTTCTGAAAACAACCGAATGCCTGCGAAGGGGACGGGATCTCTCGTAACTGCCTCCAGTATATTACCCCGAAGTCGGATACCCTTTGTTTCTTGGGCAGAAAGGAAGAAAGGAAAGAGTAAAAAGCTTGCAAGAAAGGTAAATAGTATTCCGTCAACTGTTCGCATGTACCAAATCTGAATGAATAAAGTGCCCCATAACATTGGACATAGGTTATTCCAATGTTACAGGGCAGTTGTTTTTAAAATAAATTAACTATCAAAAGGTTTAAAACCTCGTAAAAAAAGTACCTAATTTTCTATTTCAACAGGGTTACATTTCCCTTTTTTTCCCAAAATGCTCCATCTCCGCAACGCACTTTGGCATACCAGGCATAGGCGTCCGGAGTAGAAGCCACTCCCCGGAAGGTACCATCCCAGCCTTGGTGCTCTACCTCATTCGTTTCGTATACTTTTTCACCCCATCGGTTCCACACTACAAAATATACCTCGGTTAATTCAGCGCCACGAACTCGGAAAAAGTCGTTGTTTCCATCATTATTAGGCGTAAATGCTTTCGGCACAAAAACGAAAGGCTCTTCACAAATGGCGTTGATCACCCGGATCCTAACAGTATCCACTAAAATACAGCCACTTGGATCATCAATTACCGTAACCGTGTACAGTGTAGTAGAATCAGGGGTTGCGATGGGGTTACTAACCGTTGGATCATTTAAAGAACCCGAAGGGACCCAGCTGTAAGAAATAACCCCGCCTCCCGTTACCTGGGCAATCAACTGGGTTGATTCTCCCGCTACCAAAACCGTATCTCCATCTACTGTCAATCCAAGATTGAAGTTGACCGGTGTGGCCTGAAAGGTAAGGGTATCCTTGCAACCAAACTGATTGGTCACCACTACTGAGTAGTCAGTTGGCACCGTTGGACTGACTGTTGGGTTTGCGATGGGGGGCAGGTTTCCCGACCATTCGTAGGTCAGCACATCGCTGGGTTGCTGATTGATCACCTCCAGGCTTGCAGCAATTTCATTGCAGATATATACGACTGCATTGGCTGGCACTACCTCCGGTTGTCCATTGCGCACCAAAACCGAATCCAAACCAATACAACCATCCACAGTCAGCACACGAACATAATAATATTCATCAGAGGGTAGTACGATCACGGATGCTTGATTTGAGAAAACAGGATCAAATGCAAGATTAGTGGACCACTCAAAGGACGAAACGTTGGGACTGCTGGCACTGATCTGCACCGGTGTCTGGTCACAAACAACCGTATCATTCGATGCCTGTACGATTCCGGCCTCCCAAGGAATCACATTAACCAGTTGAAGCACGGAGCAAATCCCGTTAACTACCTGCGCACTGTACAAAGTTGGACTGAGGGGTGATACCGTTGGGTTTGGATTCGTTGGATCTAAACTAGGATCAGCTGGATCGGACGACCAGTTGTAGGTGTAGCCTGGTATTCCTCCTCCTAGATTCAATTCCACACTGGTTCCCGGACAAAACTTGATTAATCCAGGAATCGTATCTAAAACGATGTCTGCTTGTAACTCCAACAAATCTGAGGTGTCGCGGCAATTATTGACATCCGTTATAATCAAAAGAGCTGTAACTGGACCTGGTTGAGACACGGTGATAGTTGGGTTTTGCTCATTGGACGTTTGTGGGCCCGGAGTAAAAATCCACTGCCAATTGCTAATACCAGCGCTGCTTTGGCTGAGATCGGTAAATTCAAAAGTGGCAGCTCCCAAACAAAGACCCAAAGTGCCTTGAATGGCAGCGATCACGGCTGGAGTGTCTGCTACCTGTACCGTCGTGGTAAAAGGCAAATAACAGGAATCAACAGGGGTAAATGTCACTTCGTAAGATCCAGGGGTTGGGTAGGTATGTTCTACAGAAATACCCGTTTGAGAAGCTCCATCTCCAAAGTTCCAGACCCCTGACACGTTGCTGCTGTTGTTAAACTGAACCGTCAAACCATTACAGGCATCTATGGACAAACTACCGGACAAATCAACCAAAGGCAAAAACTGTAGCGGTTCGGAAAGTACCAGGGTACAGCCATATTGATTGGTTATTTGGACGCTTAGCACATAGTTGCCGGCAGCACCTGTAATCGTTGGATTGGAACTGTTAGGATCCGAAATGACCGGTCCCATCGGCGAAATCGTCCAAAGATAAGTCAACACATCTGCTGGATCCAAGTTAACAACCGCTGCCTGAATCGGCTGTTCTGCACAGTTTACATTTTGTGCCAATATAGAAGCATCTACTTGTATCCCAATTCCCAGCACAGTTGCTACCGCCGTATCAGAGCAACCAAAACTATCTACCGCCACTATTAAATAACGGGTAAGGGTATCCAAAACTGGCACTTGTGCAGTAGGACCGCTTGCAATAGAGTCACCGGAGGTAGAATACCAAGTAAAAGTCAAGCTGGTAGAAGGAGGATTTACCTGAACCGTAATTGATTCAAAATCGGTACAAGACTGAATGGTATCATTCCCTGCTGTAATTTCGAAGGGAGTAATAAAAGGAATTTCAATTTGCAAACTATCAAAACAACCCCCACTCGAAGCAATTACAGTATACGTGGTAGTAGATCCAGGATCCGCCAGAACGGTTCTAGGATCGTTGTTCAAAATGGTAATTCCTTGATTGGGCACCCATTGGTAAACATAGGCGGCATCTCCAATTACTGTAATGGGAACCGGCCCTCCCGAGCAATCCACAGGATCTACTGATGCAGAGAACGAAATGGTAGGATCTTGCCCGGTGAAAAACACCCCGGTCTGGCTATCCGAACAACCTTCTGCAGTCTGGATATCCAGTTGAACAAACCCATTGGAATTGGCTGGCAAGTAGAGCGTTGGATTGGGACCTGTGAGAAGGACAGAGCCGGAGCCCCAAGAAACAGTCCACTGCCAGGAACTAATAGCAGACCCTGCCCCATTAGAAGCATCGACCAGCCGAATTAAAACGGAATCTCCTACACAAAGGAGGGTTTCTACCGAAAACTGCGCAACAGGTACACTACCAGCATCCACATTCGCAACTCCCAAGGCCCAGCATCCCTGTGCATCTGTGACCGTCACGGGGTACGCACCAGAAGTCAAACCGGTGATGGTAGAGCCTGATATGGTATCCCCATAAACCGACCATGCAAACTGATATGGGGCGGTACCATTGAACGCATTGGCAGTTGCGGTGCCTGTTGAGTCATTTGCACAGGCTACATCCACCTCAATTACCTGTAATAAGATCTGGGTATGGGTTCCGATGGTAACTGTCTGGATCCCAGTGCAGCCCGATAAGAGATCAGTCACCGTTACGGAAACCGATTGGCCCGCTGCAAGACCTGTTATCTGGGGAACTCCAGTAGCCCCGGTACTCCAGGAATAGCCATAACTGCCTGAGCCACCGGTTACAACTGCCGTAGCTACTCCATTTGGGAGTCCAACACAACTCGCTTTTTCCACTTTTATACTCACCTGAAAATCAGCGGCACCTGGAACGTTAACTTCTACTTCCGTTTGGCACCCATTGGCATCCGATACCAACGCTTGGTAAGTACCTGAGGGTAAATTATTTATTATTGGGCCATTATACTGCCCATTGTTCCAAATCACAGCATACGGAATCGTTCCACCGGTCACTTGCAATGCAATACTCCCTCCGTTACCACAGTCTGGGACGACGGTTAAAGGAATAGCATTGAGGGGCGCTGGAGCCTGCAAGGAGTAGGATGCTACTGCAGAATCACCCACTGCGTCTGTAACTGTGACCGAATACACGCCAGCGCTCAGGCTGGAAATCATGGGATCTGTTTGACCCGTACTCCATGAGTAAGAATAAGGGGAGGTTCCGTTGCTGGCTAGTACTGTAAGGCTCCCATTGGAGCCCCCCGCACACAGCGGAGCAGTGGCGGTAAACTGAAGGTCAATTGCTTGTGCGTACACACTACCAAGCAGAGAAAGAAGTGTGAGTAGTAGAGATCTCATATTCTATTCGCTTATCTGGTTATCGGGTGATGGAAAAATTTTTGAGAGCCTAACCTCAATGATTTCAGCGCGGCGCTCTCGGGAGGCTTCAACACTGTAGACAGATTCGTGTTTTTTACGGTGGTTATCACTGACTGCATTTCCAACGCTTGTTTCACCCATCGGGGCCAGCGTAATGATCAGTCGTCGGTTCACCAAATACTTATTATACATCCCATCCTTCACTAAACGAAGGTAATTTTTTACACTTTGAACCCTCCTTTTTGTCAAGGCTAAATTATACTCCCTGGACGCAAGGGGACTTGCAAATCCCTTAATCAGGATTTCAACAACATAATCATTTTTCAAAAAAAGGTCTAGGTTTTCAGCAAAATCCTCCAACCGTAAGTACCCAGCTTTTACTTCTTGTTCAAAAAAGGATTCCAAACGCTCGACTGCACAATCTTGATCTTCTGGCTCCGTAAAGGCAGCCGCCAATTCCCGAACATAAGCTTCTTTTTGCAGGTAATAGGCATCAAAGGTTCGATCATATGGGGTAATTCGACTAGCAGCTGCGGGTTTTGGAGCGTCGTTGTCGAAAAACAGGGCCAGGGGTAAAAAATGCTGCAAATTCACCGGCTCCAGAAAGACGGATTGTACAAAGCGGCTACCGGGCGAACTCAGTTGCTCTGCAGAAAGAAAAAGAGTATCCGAAGTATATCCTTCCTTCTCTACCAAGAGACCATAACTGGAATAGGGCTCTAATTTGACCACCACCGATTGGCTGGAGCTATCTTTGGGATAAAGCAATCCAAAAGGACTGGGCTGACCAGGCAGGGGGGCGAATCCAGCTTCTCCGAGTGGCAAATGCGTGTACGCATCGTACATTTCCACTACTACTTCCACCGGAAGTGGTCGAAGTGCCACTTTTTGATGTAGTTCAGAGGGGAATTTTTCCTGATCTAAAGTAGAGACCCAGGTCGTGTCAGAATAGTAACCAGGACTGGAGGTGGTTAAAACATAGTTCTGGTTGCGTACCAAGAGAGGTTGCAAGGGCTCCCCTACTTTCCAAGTCAAAGATTGTCTCTTATTGGAAAGCTCAAAATGTGCATTCGAAATGGGACGTCCCGTTATGGCATCTTGGGCGAATGGTATAAAATGTTGGGGTTGAATAGTCACCTGAAATAAATCATAGCAACAAGATTCATCTCCCGTGGCAACCGCTCCCAACCTGTTGGAGGTTAGTAAACCTTCCGAATCATTCAGGGGTCGGTAAAAAAGATCGTGATGACTACTATTGATAGGTGTCGGAAGGTGAAAAGGGGCTGACCATTGATCCGATTGCCACTCACTGCGGTAGACATCAAACCCACCTAGATGGAGGTACCCAGTAGAACTGAAATAGAGGGACTGCGAACTTGGATCAAAAAAAGGGGAAGCTTCATCCCCCGGAGTATTGAGGGTTTTCAAATTTTGGGGATAATCAAAAACGCCCTGTCTTGAAAATTTGACACTCCAGATATCCTTCCCACCTTGGCCTCCCGGCGCATCACTGACGTAATAGAGATCCATGTAGCCATCTTCACGATCCACAATACAAGGATGGGTCTGCGTACTACCCTTTTGATTTATATAATCTGGTAAACGGATGGGGTCCGACCAAATTCCAAAGGATTGCCGAAATAAATAAAGTTCACAACGCACTTCCATCCCAGATGTGTAGGTGCCAATTGGAAGGATCAGAAGCGTCCCATCCGGACTAAATGCTGGCAGTGCTGTATGTTTTTTAGGTTGATTGAACCAGGCTGGCCTTGGATTGCGTCCATTTTCAGCCTCCATCACTTGCAATAATGGTCGTGCAGGACGGTGCCGGTCTCCCCACTCAATCGGATAAAGTCCACCATAATAATAGGTAGTACCTAGTTTTAACATACCCATCTCGGACTCGGCCGAATTGAGAGGTGCTTCGAATCGTTGCACCTGAACCAATTGGTCCACATTGGTTAATTTCTCCATCGCCCACTCACAATTGGCAATCTCTGTTTGAATCAACTGCTTCTGAGTATCGGAAATCCCCGAGATAGAAAGGTATTGTTCAAACAACTGAATAGCCTCCTCGTATTTCCCGAGGTTTTTTTTGATTTGGGCCATTCCGGAGAGTGCCACGGGACGTTTAGAACTTGTGAGCGTACCACTTTTTAAGGCCGTATCGTAGTAGCGCTCTGCTTCAGCAAGCGCTCCATACAAGGCCGCCGACTCAGCACAGCGGAGCGCAATGTCTGCCCGATTAGGTTCCATTTCCAGGACCCGATCGTAGTATTTGTACGCGGCGTAATAGTCCTTCGCATCATAAGAAAGCATGGCAGCTTGTTCAAAGGCACGGGGCGTCTGGGCGCGGACTTGCGCGCACAGAGCCAATAATACTAGGCCAGAGAAAAGGCTGCTATGATGGTGCATAAGCGGTTGCGGTGCCCTGCGAAGGTGCGTTAATCGATATCTTCGTTAAACTCAATCTCCACGATTTCAACCCTTCGTTCTTTGGTAGCAGAGAGGCTGAAAACGGAATTTCGAGGATCATTTACCTTATCATTTACTCCCGGTCGAACTTGTGATTCTCCATTGGGCACTTCCTTTACCACCAACTGACCGGTGGAGACGTATTTACTCAATAAAGCGCCATCAAAATTTTTGAAGTGATTGATCACGCTGACAATCCGCCGAGCGGTGAGGTTTTTATTGTAAACTGCAGAAGCCCTTGGACTTGCAAAACCCCGAATAGAAATTTCAACATGGTCCCCGCGCTTCAGTTTTTCGAAGAGAATTTCAGTGAAAAAACGAAGTCGGTTCCACTCGCCTCTAAGGGAATCTTCAAAAAAGATCTCCAGCTCTATTTCAGCCTGTTTTTTCTCATTTCCCCTTAATTTTTCTGTAAATACATTAATAAAGGTGTCTTTACGGGTATAATAAGTGAAATAAGTATCGCTGTATAATTTAGTAGTAGTCACCGCATAACTGCGTTTATTAGGCTCATCATTGTCAAAATACAATCGAATAGGCAGGTACTGCTCCAACTCCAAGGAATGGATCTCGAGGCGTTGATGAATAAATTCGAACGGCTTGGAAGTCAGGCTCGGAACATTAAATACAATAGAGTCGGAGGAATAATTCTCCTTACTGGCTACCACCAAGTAACGGTGGCCATACTCCAGGATGGAGTTGAACCGGTTATCCAAGGGGCGGATTTCGGAGGCCACCAAAATAGGTGCGCGATCTCTTGCTATGTCATACAACTTAAATTCCACCCCACTAAGTTCAATTGGGTTGCGGGAGGTATTATCAAAAACAAGCGCTTCCAAATTAATTCCGCGCTCCAAATACAAGTTGGCGGTTAGCGTGCTATCCTCTTTGATTCCATCCGTTGAAAGGAGCACTGAATCGGTAGTAAATCCATTTTTTGAAATGAGTACCTTGTATAGCCGATCGACCTTAAGGTTGTAATGGTAATCGTTACCATTCGTATTTTCGGATGTTGACGCCAAACCATCCACGGATTTACCGGTTGGTTTGGAGGGGCCTAAATCAATAAACCGAGCAGCACTACCAAGAATCGGCTCCTTTGATTTCCGATCAAACACCTTGGCTACCAGATCGATTTTTATTTCGTCCAAGAAAACATGTTGAGTTCGAACCCCAGGCCAGACCGTCCTCGGGGTCACAAATTGGATAGAATCTGGTTTGAAGCCCGGTTTTTCCGCTACCACTAGGTAGGTTTTCCCTGGGGAAACGGCAAAAGGATAGTAAGCAACCGGAATATTCTGAACGGAATCCACTAAGACCCGTTTTCCATCCACAAGTTCGTATAGCTTCATGTTGGTGTTCGGCAACGAATCTCGTGTAGTGGCATGGAATGCCACAATAATCATTTTGGGTTTGACGACCGGCACCTGAAAAATATCGTAACAGCAAGCTTCTTCCGATAAGTTGGCTGCTCCAAATCTATTGGAAGAAAGGTATGCCGTACTTCCATCGGGTGTCAGTGTAAAAAATACATCATTTGAACTTGAATTCACAGGGGGAGAAAGATGGACGGGTTCTGTCCAACCCATTTGCGGGGTCCCAACCGTTTTGAATACATCAAAGCCACCAAGATTAACCCTTCCATTGGAACTAAAATACAAGGTACCCGTCTCTGCATGGTAAAAAGGCGTCACATCCTCTTCCGGAGTATTGATAGCCTCCAGGTTGGTTGCGGGACTAGTTGTTCCATCTGGATAAAGGTAAACATACCAAATATCGCGCCCCCCTTTCCCTCCCGGACGATCACTCACAAAAAACAGTAATTCAGCATCCTGGCCGTTCAGTTTTACAAGATTGGGTTCTGTAGAGGTATAGCCAGGTACATTCACGGAAGCGCCCAGTTTTTGGGCCGGTCCCCAGTCTTCCCCTTTCCGATTTCTCCAATAGAGTTGAGACTGGATACCAACGGTATTTATAAATTTACCGAGGGCGTAGTACATCGTTTGTTCGGAACTATTGAAGGTTGGATGCAGAACATGCTGTTTTTGGATCCCGAAGTCAATCGTTTTGGTAAGGAAGGTATCAGCAGAAGGACTTGCCTCGATAATTTTAACCAATCGGCGTTTCCGCTGCAGGTCGCCCCAATCCAGTTTTTTGAAGGGAAATCGGTAAGAAGAAAAGAAAAAACTGCCATCACCTCGTGGCCAGTTCATGTATTCGGAAAAATCGGTATTAATTGAAGAGTCCAATAGGATAGCCTCGGTAGCAAAATCAGACTTTTCGCTCATTTTCAAAGCCCAGTTCACCCGCTCTAATCTTTCTTCCACCTTTTCGCGTGTATAAATCGTATCGAGGGTATTTTTCTCTAGCAGCTTCAAGTACTGCTCTTGTGCCTGCGAGTAATTACCTGCCCTGAATTGCGTTTCTGCCAACTTAACAGCAGCCTCCGTATTGGCAGTGTCTGTTTGCAAAAGCCGCTCCCATGTTTTGGCAGCGAGTGGATACGCGCTGTAATTCATACAGGCCAAAGCATAGCCCCTCAGCGCTGAAACCCGGGTGCTATCTACAGCAATAACCCTGGAAAAATAATCCATCGCCAGGTAATCGTCTCCCTCTTCCAAGGCTTTGTAGCCTTTCTCTTCAACCTTAGCTAAAGAGGGCCCTCGGTCTACATTTTCGCCCATTCGATTTGAAAATCCGGTTCCACTCGTCTGGGCTAGCAAAGACTGAGCGGTGACCAATATAGTGCAGAGGAGTAACTGTAATCTCATGTGAATCGCACAATTGAACATACCTTTTGTCGGGATGCCGATTAAATAATAGGACAAGATTTGAATTTTGACATTGGTTTCACCTTATAGAGTCGGTAGATAAGCGCCAGCTCTGAGCCGCCTCTGCCCTCCGTTAGTGTCCTCGCTTTGGAGATATTGATGTCATACGTGTAACCTAACGTCCAAGTGCGCCAGTGGACTTCCACATGGGGAACTATTGCATCCCGGTAGGTCTGCCGAAAATTTCCTCCAAACTGAATGGCGAGCTCGCGATACGGTTGTTGATTGAGGTAGAAACGGGCGGCGGCTCCGAGCGCAAACTCCCGATAGCCCCCTTGTTCCTGATACAAGGCTTGTCCCACGGCGTCTAGCCTGGAATGTACCTCTAGCAAAAGAGAGGTATAGAAGGCCCTTCTTTGCTCCAGGCGAACTTTATTATTTCCTTGAAAGAAATCATGTGAAGGCCGGTTCATGTGGTGCCAACCGATTCCCAAATCCACTTTGCTTCGGTTGGTTTTGGACTGCCAACGGTAGTTCAAGCCCGAACTGAAATCAAAGTATTTGATATTGGTATTGTCCAGTAACTGCGACTCTTGAAAGGAAGCGGAAGGGTCGTACATCCGATCTATAAACTGGGCATCAAAACTGATGTTTCGAGTGGAGAAGTGGCGCTGACCAAACATAGGAACAACCCCTAATGTCAAAAAGTGATTGGAGAACAAACTGCTTTTCCGCTTCAAAGGGAGGGTGTAAGATAACGGGATAGCAATCTGCTGGGAAGTCAGGCTGAGGTCCCCTTGCTGATCATAATTAATAATCAGGCCTCCCGTTAAATACCGGTCATAACGAAGTTTTTCTAAGTAAAACTTGTTTTCCACCACCCCACTGAAAGTAGTATAAGGGACTGGAATAGAGGTCCACTGATTTCGGTAGTTTGCGGTAAATCGGGTATCTCCCCCAAAAATACCAGTCATTCCAGGGCCTAAATTCATGGGAGAATTCAGGTACTGCGAATAGTGAATATCCTGAGCAGAGAGCACTTGGACAAAACAAGCCAAGGTACCTGCTAACAAAAAGCGCAACGATATATTCATTGTTTTCACAAGCACTTACGCGTAAGCAATAGATGTATAGATATTAAAAAGAATAGGTCTTAACTAAGAATTAAATTCGCCTGATAAACCACAATATCAATTAATACAACTGCTAAAACTAGCGAAATCGTTCGTTTTCCAACGGTTTAATAGGGATCAACTAGACATCCATTTCACACGGATCGAGATAGCAAGGGGGAAAAGCGCCATCTATTTTTTCCAACATGGAGTTCTAGAAAATTTCACTACAAAAAAGGAGTAGAATGTCGATGAACGCGTGGAAAAAAGATTTTGCAAAAGATTAAAAAGACAAATGTACAGTTTTTTAGTGCTTAAAGCAATAAAAAAAGTGATTGCAGAGCGATCTACAGCCACTTTAACAAAAATCATGCCCAGAAAGAAAAATAAGCTACCCAAAAAAGGGAGTAACGGCAGACAAATTAGATGTATTTACCTCGAAAATAGGCGTTTACCGCTTACAACTTCGGGACATAATGGACAAGCTCCTAGTCCCATCGGGTACGACGGGATTTCTCTGATCGTTTCAGTCGGTCCAGTTTTTCCCAATCTCTAAGCCGTGGGCGATCTCTTTTTTCAACAATATACCGGAACGAAATAGCTGCAGGTCTCCAGGCAAACGGAAAGGCAGTATCCCCTCCGAGGTGCAATTCTGGTTTGAAATCAGCACTGATATTCAAGCGTCCCACCGAAAGTTCTAAACCGGCAATTCCGGAAATTCCCCAGACTTGCTCTGCGAGCAAGTCACTTTTTCTTCTGTTAAAAGGCGTTTCAACATAGTAATGAGCGCCTGCGCCCAGGTAAACGTTCAGGTTTCTACCAATGATTTTTCGGTGTTTCTCGAATAATACAGTAGCGCCCAAGTTTTGGGAGAAAGTAGAAGTATGCACGATTCCCTCCAGGGTCCACTGGCGCTCAAGGTACTGCTGAACGGTAAAATCTACACCTTCTCCGAGTCGCACTCCAACTGCTGTTTGATAAGATTGTGCGAGTACAGAGTGGGCAGACACGGCTGCCATCAAAAAGCTCAGAAACCAAATTTTTCTCATTGCCTAAGTGCATTTGTATGGTTAAACGTCTTTGTTTTTTGTGGGAAAATCACCTTGCTTAACCGCGCATTTCTGGGAGGTCATCAAGCAGCGAAGTCAGGTAATCATTGATAAAACGGTGGTAGAGAGCTAGCTGGTTTATTCTACCTAGACCTTAAACATTATTTAACGAGTCCAATGGTAAACAATTCCTCCAAGGTTACCTTCAACCCAGTTCGATCTGGAAAGGTAAGAACTAGCTGCTGAATAAGTTGGCGAACCATATTGCGTCTCCCTTGTTGCAGCCAGATTGCCAGGGCATCTCGGACAAAGACTGCACCAGGTCGACCAAAATAAGAATGGAGGTGTTCGACCAGCGGTGGAAGTGCTAAGGGAGCCAACTGGGTATCGGAAAGGCTTTTGGAGTACGTGAGCAGACGCTCCAGATCAGGATAATGCTGGTGCCACTCCTGTAATCGCTCTCCCTGAGCACTATAGTCTAGCAATTGGCAGACTCGGGGGTGATTTTCATCCTCTTGGGCAGCCTTCAGCAACCGTTCCAGAACGCCTCCCCAATTTTCCCCTGCGAGGTCTTTCATTCGTTGCAGTAATTCAGGGTTGCCAGAAGAAATAAAATCAGGTTCCAATAAAACGATTTGCTCTTCTATATTTCCAGTTTTTTCGGCAATATTCATCCGAATTCTTCTAAACTCAGCCGTCTGACCAGCTGATAATCCAATTTGGATCAGGGCTTCGGCTAACTGGTCGGCTTCGGTTAAAAAGCCGGAGTGATACAACTCCAACACGGCCTCTTGCGCAGAAAGCCCCTCTGACCCACTGGCGACTAACCTTGGAGCGAGTTCTTTAAATTTGGAGAAATCGGCTTGCTGAGCCGCTACAAACAGGTGAAGCAATGCCGAGGTAGCAGGGAAAGAGACATCTTTGGGGTTCCAAACAGGAAGCTCCTTTTTCCGTTTGGGCTCCTCCTTTATCCAAGCAGAAAACGGAACCAGGATGGATCTACGCAACTCCTTTGGAAGTGGCTGCTCTGTCAGCAAAGCGAACAGCTCCTTCCAGATCGCCTCTTTAAGTGCTGGAGCGAACGTGGGTTGCGTTCGGACGAACTCGAACAAGGAAAAGGCATTTTTGCAGGATTGTAGCAATTGACCTCTTACGGGCTCTTCCAGAACAGAAATCCAGGGTGTTAATGTGGATAAAAAGGCAGAGGCAATTTTGTAAACGGTCGAATAGTCATTTTCGACTTTTGCCTCTTCCATTCGGACACTTAATAGATTTACGGTCCGTACGAGAATTTTATGTTGAGAGGGTTTGAGTGGAACCTTATGTTTGGGCAAGAGCGCAGTCAGCACCCCGAGAAAAGGATTCGGCATTTCCTCCACTACATCAGCAAAGCGGGTTTTAAGTGCGATACCAAAGTCGGGATTTTTACGAGCGTAGTCTCGAACGAACTCCTTGAGCTGCGTGGGATCCACTCGGTCGAGCACGGTGGTAAGTTGTATTTTGGCGAGGGCAGGTGGCTCTTGTTTTTTTTCCTCAGATTTCTTCCAATTTTCAAGTGTTTTTTGTTGGAGAAAACGGCGAAGGAGCAAAAGCGAGGCAATAATATGCACACACATCCGCTTGCGGGGGCTTGTCCAACATTCACAAGCGTACGCACTGATTTTGGAAGGGGTTAAAATAATTTCCGTTTCATATTGAAACTCCTCGTCCTGCACCTTGGCTACCCAAAAATGGCGCTCTACTTCTTGTAGACCGCTCACACGACCCGAATGAACCCAATCAGACGCTTGCTCAACCAGTGCAGCGCTTTGGTATTTTTCAAAATCGGATAAGGATAACTTTGCCATAAGGGGTAAAAAAGGTCAAATTTACGGTAATCCAATTATCTGTCCGCAAGTATCCAAAAATAATGATTAAAAAATTGGATTTTAGACCTGCATTCAGGACATTTGCCAACTAAAATTTTTAATAGTATTGCTACAACTTTTTATCATCAGGCATGCGAAATCAAGTTGGGACAATCCCGCATTGCGCGATTTTCACCGACCGTTAAATGATCGCGGACTTTCGATTGCTCCGAGAATGTCCAAGCTGCTGCAGCAAATTGCGCCTTCACCGGATCTTCTCGTTAGTAGTCCTGCTCGTCGAGCGATTGACACGGCTGCTTTTTTTGCGGAGGCTTATCAAGTTCCCTTTTCCAACATTGTTCAAGAGCCAGCGTTGTATGAAGCGAGCTCCTTTGAGATAATGCGCGTCATCAGCCAACTACCCGAAACCGCACGGGTGGTTTTTTTGTTTGGACACAATCCAGGGTTGACCGAGTTCGTCAATCAGTTTACCAATCAACCATTCATTAACATCCCCACCTGCGGAGTTGTGCTGCTAGAAAGCACGGCCTTGAACTGGCGGGCTTTGTACGAGGAAAATACCAACGTAGAACAGTACTGGTTTCCAAAGACCAGTTTGCAATAAACTGCCTTTTTTTAATCATTCAGAAACAAACGCACAGCATTTGCTACTATGAGATTTCGAATTCTACTTTTTTGCACTTCATTGCTCCTTACAATCTTTCACCTCCAACCTGTTCTTGGGCAAACTCAATCCGAAGCGATTCCGCTGGAGTTACAAGGCAATCGAGCCCGAATTCCCTTTGATTTATCCAGTCAGCGGACCTTGGTTGAGCTTCGAAATTTAGTTCCAGGAAATACCTACCTGATTATTGCCATTCCGGCAGAGCAGCACTCCGA
>Ga0315900_10001675_pt1 | contig 35228 bp, 41 predicted proteins | sample LakEriMetagenome_FD_203521 | JGI IMG/M metagenome (GOLD analysis project Ga0315900, IMG submission 203521) | Freshwater fungal communities from buoy surface, Lake Erie, Ohio, United States - Buoy 12 MA114 | ecosystem: Environmental > Aquatic > Freshwater > Lake > Lake biofilm | place: USA: Lake...
CGCCAAGCCCTCGCAGCACTGGAGGGGAAGTGATGACCCCGACACAAGAGGCGCGCGACCTTGTTTGGCTGGTGCTTAACGCAAGTCCACGAAGCAACATGGACGATCTGGCTCGCGGCGTTCAAGCGATTATTGACGCCGCAGAGGAGCGCGGTAAAAGGATGGCGCTGGAGACGGCTGCGAGAACCCGCCCGCCAGAGGAGAAGCGCCATGACTGCAAAGAAAGCTAAGGCCGCCGCCGAGCGCCCGAACGCCGCCGACCTTCAGACCAAAGCCGAGGCCGACAAGGATCGGTTCAAGGAAATGGTGATGGCCTGGCACGCCCGCTGGCGCATGAACTTGCAGCAGGAAGCGGAGAACGAGCTGCTTGCCCTGCTTGGCCGTTGACACAAATCTTGACACAGGGGGCGGAGCAATCCGCCCTCACTTCTTCTTGCGGCGCTTGACCTCACCAACCACAGCCTCGACTGCATCCTCAACCTTGCCGGCCGCACCGCCCGTTGCCGCATCAGCAGCGCGCTCAACCACCGCATCGATCAGCGCCGCCTCGCCTTTGCCCAGGCCGAGCTTCTTCAACAGCCCCTTGATCATTCTTCTTCTCCTTTAACCGGGCGCGAGCGCGCCAGATTGTCAGCCATTGACTGCATGGCCTGCGCCTGTCCGATGCCGCGGATTGACTGGATCACCAGCGGGATCGTTGTGATCACCGCGCCGAAGGCTTCACCCAACCGGCCGACATGGACCATGTAAGCAGCTAGCCCGAGCAATCCGCTGCCAAGCAAGAGCAAGCCAATGAGCTCGCAGAGGCGCAGCCAGCCCCGGCTCATGCCTCATTGCTCGATAGCTTGCCGTTGGCCTTGACTGGCCACGGCTTCACGCTCTCCGGCGCCTGCCGGTAGAACGGGCGGCGCGCAGCCAGCAGTCGCGTCTTGGCAATCCGAGTGATGCAGACTGAATTGCTCTGGTTGCCGCCCAGCACATGATAAGCGGTGGCATCCTCGGCCACATAGAAGCCGACATGCCCGCCGCCTCCGGCGCGCTGAAACACCAGCACATCGCCAAGGCTGGCAGCCGGTGCCGGTGTCCCGAACTTGGCCCAGTTGCGCGCCCATAGCGGATTGCGCACCACCGTCTTGCCCGAACGGTGGGCAACGATCGCAGCGAACAGACCGCACCAAGCAATGTCGTCGTCAGAGTAGCCAGAGATCTCAACGCCGGCACGGTTGAGCTCGTCGCGCCAGCCAATGATCGTCTTGTTGCTACCGCGGCCGACCACTTCCTGCACGCCAAGCAGCGACAGGCTGACCTGAATGGTGAGCGGGAGCTGGCCGATTTCATCGAGCCAGGCATAGCCAACAGGTGCGCTCATTGCGGCACCCCCTTAGCTGCGCCGTAGGCGGCCAGGATCAGCGCGATGGCAAAGAGCCCGCGCCAGACTGCGCCCCACAGCCCCTTGCCGAGATCGACGTAGAACTTCTGCGCGATCCGCTCCTCGAGCTTGCTCACGATTGCTGCGACATCTTCATCAGTTAGCGTTCGCTGTTCAGTCATTGTCACAACATTCCTGGTTAGTTGATCGTAATGAACTGGCGGCGCGGGGTATCCCTCAGCAGATCAAGCCATGCGCCCAGCTCGGCCTGGCTGGCAGCAAAGCCTGCGGCCGGTTCGACAACGGCTCCCAGCTCGGCCTTGCTGACCTGGACCTGATTGACCGGCGAGGTGCCGTTCAATTCAATAGTCCACTGGATCCACGGCGCATCGCCGGCAATCAGCGACTGCCCGCCAGTAAAGCTGCCCACCACAGTTGGCAGCAGCAGATCGCCCAGCACCGTGCGCGCGCCATCGGTGGCCGAGCCAGTGTCCGAGCGCTCGGTCCACCCGCCGCTCGGCGTCGTGGCAGAGACGTTGAGCTGGCACACATCGACATAGACCGCCAACGCATTGTTCTGCGTTGACATGATCGACAGCGTGCTGTGCGTCGAACCCGATACCGAATGGTCAAAGGTGTTCGCGCCAATGCCAATAGTCATCGGCGATTGCGGGTCCGAATAATAAACCACCTGCGCCGAGCAGGTCGTGGCCCCGGTCCACGTAAAGGTCGGCGCAGCCGCGTCCTCAGCGGCATACCAAATCGAACCGGCAAAGCTCGCCGCGGTGTTGACCTGCTGATACTTGGTCCAGCCCGCCGTGCCGCAGTTGTGCGTGGCCGTGCTGCCGGTCGTGACAATCGCCAGCAACAGCCCGCCCGCGCCATCGACCGCCGGTTTAGCCGGCGATATAGTTGCTGCGCTGGCTACAGCGGAGCGAGTAGCGATGGCGCGAAAGGCGGGCATCAGACCGCTTCGAGATACGTCTCAGCGGCATTGAAGCCAGCCTGGGTGAAGCGGGTAGCAGTGTTGGGATCGTTTTCAATGATATACCCGCGCGGCTCGTAGCCGCTGTTGTAGCCGCGACCGCTCGAGGAGTAGTTGGTGCCGCCGCTGCGGAAGCCAAGCTTGCCATCAGTGATCGTGCCAGCAGCGCGCCCGCGCGCGTTCAGCACCGCCGCGCCAATGACATAGCCCACTGGCACGGTGATTGCGGCATGGGTCTGCCCGCGCTTGTGCGCCGTAGTGGTGAGGCTGACCCCGGTGCTTTCGTCCAGCACCGTTTCGTTGATCGTGGTGACTGCTCCGGTGCCGTTTGTATTGCTGGCGCTGTCGCCGGTTAGCGCGGCAGCCATGAAGCGGCTGTCCCGAAGGTCATAGTCCGCGCACATGATCTGGGAAAAAGCGCAGTTGCCGCTGGTCGAGTTGACCGTCCAATGCTGCGTGCGGGTAACGGCGGTTTGCCCGGTCGTAATTCCGGTGATCGCTGCAGCCGCAAGTTCAACCCCGCCGACATAGATCCGCATTTCGGAATTGCAGACAATCTTGACCGCAACGCGAACGCGGGCGGAACTTGGATCAGTTGTGGATACGCGCATACCGGAAATCCACGCCGAGCCATTCCAGTATTCCAGCATACAGCCGCTGCTGTTGTAGCTCAGACGGTAGGCATTGGTCGCACCGTTATAAGCCCAGAGCGGATAACAAGAGTTTCCTGAGAGCGAGTTAGCGCGAAGTTCAAATACCCACCAAATCGTTCCACTGGCCGCAAAGACTGGGGACTCGATGTAGTTTGCCGTGGACGAACCGCCGAGAACATTGATTGCGTTGGCGACATAGGCGCTGTCAAACCAGCCTGCGGTCGTCAGACCATCGACAACCGCCGTGCTTGAGCGAAAGAAGCCGGCGAGCGTGTTCCCGGCGTAGTAACGGTTGGGCATCAGCGAACCCCCCGAATGGTAATGGCAACATTGGCAATGGTGGTGTCAGCAACGGCGGGCGCGGTGATCCGCAGAACGTCGCCAGCGGCAAACGCCTGGTCAATGCCGCCGCTGGTGGCAAAGGTGAAAACGCCCCCGGTCGAGATGGTTATCGTCCCGATCGCGCTGCCGTTCCTGGTGACGCTCAAGATATAGCTGGCCAGCGGGTTGGTGCCGCAACTGCCGCGCGCCGCGGGGCTGGCAAAGTTGGCGGGGATCACAAAGGCTTCCGGCGCAACGTGGATGCAGACCACTTCGTTGCTGGCCGGGCTCAGCGTGAAGAAGAACCCGAACGAATAGCTTGGCAGCGAGTTGGCATCGCGCATCACCACGTCGCCGTTGGCATCAAAAGCCAGCCACTTGTTTGCGCGCTCGGTCTTGTCTGGCAGCACAAAGTCGGCGCTGACGTCGCTGACCGCCAACGAGATCACCCGGCCCAGCGTCGTCTCCATCTGGCGGATCATCGCCACGATCTTCGACAGCTCGATGTTGAGGCTTTCGATCTGGAACGGCCCCGACAGCGGGAAGTCGGTCAAACGCTCAACCGGCACGTCATGCAGGATGGTAATCACATCACCCAGCGCAGCCCCCGGTGCACCCAGAGTGATTGATCCGCCTAAATCGTTGTTGGCCCCAGCAACAGAATACTCAGTGGCATTGCCCGGCGTCGGGTTATAGGTCAAAATCGTGCCGTCGTTGTAGACCTTTAGCTCGTCCACCTCAAAAAAGGTGAACGGCACAGAAAACACAGTCTGGCCATCCGTTGCCGTGTATTGCCGGCGCGCCGCAGTGTCGTTGATCTTGAGTGCCATCGCCGGTTCTCCGTTTCCCCGGACAAACGGCAAAGCGCCTCAGGTCACAATGGACTAGTCCTCGACCGCCTCAAAGGCATAGCGCTCCGCTTCGATGAAACTGTCGCGCCACCACAGCACATCGTTCAAGGGGATCGACCGACGAATGATGCCCGCCATCTCGCGATCGGTCATGTCGTCGCCTGACATTACCCGCGTGAGGTCGGCAATCTTGCCAACTGCCGGACCACCAATGTCCGCATAGTCGGCGTAGTTCTCGCCCTTGTTGAACGGTTCCATGCCGAGCATCGGGCGCACCCCGACGCGGCCACCCGAGAGGATCTCAAGCTTGTTCGGGATATCCTGATAAAGCCCGAGCACGCCCGAAGCATCGGCCACGCGCAGCAGCTTCTCCTCGACCGGCATCCGGTGCCATTGCTGGTCATCAGTCTTGAGGTTCTGCGCCACCCAGGCCAGCCCCATGATTATCGCCAGCCCTGCCACCGGAGACTGGTCGCGCCCCTGCAGGGCCGAGAGCGTCACCTTGTTGATGGCGGCAAAGCCATACTGCATGAACTGGAACGGCATAGTCAGCAGCGGAAACTCGCGGCCAGCAATGAAGCCCTTGGCGATCATCGGCACATCGGCCGGGCCAGCGGTCGGGACAATGCGGCGGCTCATGCCCGTCACGGCAGTCAGGTAACGCGTCGCAAGATCCCCATCGCTCCACTCGCCCACGTTGGGCAGATACATCTGGCCTTGCCGTTCGACCGGCATTTCCTGCACGATCCGGCGCGCATCGTCAGCCGATAGCCCGTAACTGGCAAGCCGTTCAGCCAGCTTGGCATCGCCGGTCTGCACCAGCTTGGCCATATCCTCGATCATGAACTGGTTGATGAAGGTAAGGTTGAGGCGCTTGGTAATGTCAGTGATTGCGGCCAGCCCGTTCAGCAGGAAGTAAGGACCGTTGACGAAGTTGGTGCCCTTCTGCGCCAGGCGGCCAACCTTGCCGGTCGCGGCGCCCAGCGGCCCGCCCTGCTCGACAAAGCGGTCCATCACGCTCGACAGCACCATGTCGAAGCCTTCGCCAGTCAGGCGGGCCAGCTCTCCCGAGATCTTGCCCCATGCTTCGCGGTTGCCAAGAATATCCAGCGCAAAGCCAAAGGTCCGCATGAAGCCGTTGACCATGATCCCACGGCCAAGCTCAGGCACAGACGACAGCGCCGACCGCCCCAGCGAAGTGACTGTGCCATAAGCGCGCAAGCCAGCGGCAATGCGGCGCTTGTTCATCATGGCTGGATCGGTCGAATAGATTGCGCCCGTCACCGTGTCGCGCAGCTCGCCCATGTCTTGCCGCAAGCGGCCCAGCTGCGCCTCGGCATTGGCCAAGTCAGCAAACTGAAGCTCGCGCGCTGATTGCAGGATCACATCGTCGATCGCGTCCTCGGCATCGAACGTGCCGAACTTGCGACTGAACTCCTGCACCAGCCCGAAGCGGTGCGCATAGTTGCGCACGATATGCTCAACGTCCGTGACCAGAAAATCAGCCACCAGCTCGTTGGGAATGTCGATCTTGCGGCTCGACAAGAAGCTGGCCCCGCCGCCCTTCATGATCTGCATTTCGCCAAGCTCGGCCTCGCGCATGATCTGGCTCACCGCTTCTTCCGCGCGGCGCATGATCGCCCCGTCATTCATCGACGCGCCCGGCAGCGGGTTCTTCTTGAACCAGTCGAACAGGATTTGCGTGAGGCGCTGCGGATCCTGCCGCACCTGGTCAATGTCCCAGACGCGGCTGATATAGTTGGCCTCGTTCTTCGGGCCTTCGTAGCGGTCAATCGCCCCGGCCAGGCGCTGCTCGAGCCGGTCAAGGTAATCGCGCTGCTTGCCGGTCAGGAAGCTGGTGCCATCCGCCTTGGCATCAAGGTCGATTGCTTTGCCGGTGATGGCATCGGTCGCTTTCCAGCGCCCCGCCGGGATCACAACATCGCCATCGGTCTTGGCAAACGCCTCGCCCATTGTCTCAGGATCGAGTTTGGGCAGCGCCGCGGTGTCAATCTCGAACACGACCGCGCCGCGCACATCGCGAGCCGACGATGCGCTAGCCTGGGTAGGATCAAGTGGACGCGCGATGAAATCGTTTACATCAAGCTGCGCGCCATTCCGCTTTGCCAGCTGGTCAATTGCAGCCAGCACATCGCGCTGCCGCTGCGTTGCGTGCTGGCTAATGTCGATTGCATACTGGTCCGAGTAATTGCGAAGCAGCACATATTTGTCGAGGCCGGCAGCGGCATCGGCGCCAGCCTCCTGCCCAGCCCGAGTATAAGCCTCGGCCAATGCGCCAGCAAACCCGGCGTGATCACCGCGGCCTTCGTCAAAGTTCAACTCCCAAATGCGCCCCTTGGGATCGATAACTGCGGCAAACAGATTATCTTGGCGCACCTTGGTAGGATCAAACAAATCCGCCGGACGCAAGCGTTTGCTATGCTTGAGGACCGCTTCATCAATCGGATCCATTTGGTTGAGAGCAGCTTGACTTGCATCCGGGTTTGCTGGTCCCCCGCGCGTGGCATAATCGGCGGCCAGGTTGCGCTCAGCAGCAAACGACACGCCCTGCTGCTTGCCCCCGAAGTTCTCGCTCGGTCGCAGCACAAGGTTGCCATCGGCATCAACAAAGGTGGTGAGATCCTCGCGCGTCCCATGATAGACGGTCGCGCCGATCTTGGCGTCAGGGTTATAGCTGAAGTCGAACCCGTCGAGCTGGGCCATTGCTTCCTGTGCCCGCGCGTCAACCCCGGCCAGCGCCTCGCGCAGTCGCTGTTGCAACATCTGCTGAGCCGGCGAACCACCGCCATCGTTCGACCAGATGCGCTCGGCAATGTCGTCGCGATAAGCGCGCTCACCATCGGTCAGCCCAATCTGTTCCTCCTTCTGGTTGAAGTAGGCCAGCAGCTTCTCGTCCTTGTCGATGCGCGCGGCAATCGTCGCCTGCACATCGGCCAGCAATTGCTCGGTGTCCTCGCGGCGCTTCTCGCCCTTGGCAAGCAGGTCGTTGCGGGTCGCCTCCATCTGCGCGCGGCGGTCGGCGGCGTTCTTCTCGATCTCGTCGAGCACGGCCTTCAAGCCCTCGTCGGCCGGCAGTTCGTCGTCGAGGCGCTTGTCCATCCAGTCAAGCAAGCGCTGCTGCTGGCGGGTCAGTTCCGCCAGCTCGGCAATTTCGTTCACGCTAAGCCCGGCTTCATCAGGCAAGAGATTGTCGAGCAGGACAATCTGCTTGTCAGGATTAAACACAATAAAAACGTCCGACGCCGCGCCAATCATGTTCTTGGTGGCAGGGTCGCTAATGCTCCTCAGGATCAGCCCGTCAGCGCCATGCTGCCGAGCCAACGGGATCAGTTGGGGGTTGATAATCGACCAGTTGTTGAACGTGCCAAACACCTCGGCAAAGTCCAGCTGCTGCCCATTTGGCAGCGTCACTGTCTTGGTCGCATTATCGTATTCCAGCGGGCGCTGAAGATTAAGATGCGCCTCGCGGACAACACCATCGCCGCCGCCCGCTTTGGCATAATCATCAGCCAGTTCTGAATTGGCGGTAAACCAGACTGCACCACGCTCAGATGCCTTCTGCTTAAGCGCGGTATCACCCCAATCAAACGTCAGCATCAGCTGGCGCACAGCCTTAGAAAGCGGGGTTTCCTTGCGGCCCCGCCCCTTGAACTTGTCAAAGTTTTCGCTTGTGCCGTGAAATACCACCAGCGGCTTGTCGTCAGGTCCGACCACCCGCGTCCCGGCAACCGATGCGGTAAGTTCTGCGCGGCGCGTAGCGCGCCGTTCTGCCTTGACGGTTTGCCCTTTGGCAGACAGTTCCTCAAACCGGGCGATCATCTGCCGACCGCGCTCGGCACGCCGAGAAAGCAGCTTCTTGAAGCCCTCAGCCGATCGAATGGCGCCGGAAGCCACGCCCTTCTCCATTGCTTCATCAAAGAAGCCACGCACCAAGTCTGCGCCCTCTTTGACAAACGGGTTGTCCGCCTCGATCCGGTCTGACTTGTGCGCCCGGAAGATTGCGTCCTTGAACTCCTCGTAATTCAACTTGCCATCAGCGCGGCTCCCCTTGCCAAAGAACTCGGCGATCTTCTGCGGTGCCGTGGCAAGGTTCAGGCCCATGACCTGCATCCCGCCATCGCCGCCTGTCAGGTAGCGCGAATAGATCTGGTTGAGCTTGACGCTGAAATCAGCCGCTTGCCCGCGCCACAGCTGCGAAGCAAGATAAGCGGACATTTCAGTTGGCAGCTGCTGCCGGTTACGCGCCGACAGCGTGCCGTAGTCACCGGCCACAGCATCGGCAAAGTCCTCGACCGCGCGCACGCCCAGGTTCTTGAGCCGCCCCCACAGGGTTATCTTGGTCTGGTTTTCCAGCCCATAAGCAGGCGCAACGCCCACCGCCGCATCGCCACTTGGACGCGCGACAAAGCCCGTGCCTGACTGAATGATTGGCTCGGCATCGCTGGCAGTCTGGCCCAGCGGGCCGCGCTCCATGACCTTGAGCTCAGCGGCAAAGCGTTCGCCCAGGTCGCGCGCATTGGCCCGGCCATAAGCCCCGACCGCGCCCGACAGCACGCCGCCAAATAGCGTCCCATAAAGAACATTGTTCCAGCTTTCCTCGGCGGTAGCCGTAGGATCGACCTGTTGGCGCAGCAGCTCCTCGGCGGTCAACGTTGCGCCAAAACCGGCGCCACCCTTAAGCACGCCCTTGGCAAAGCCTGCGCCCATCACACCCGGCAGCGGGATCACGTTGACCGGGTTTAATAGCTCGGACAGCATCAGGCCGCCAAAGCCCAGGTTGGCCTCGACGTTGGCGCGGCGCTGCTTGTTCTTGTCGATCCGCGCCTTCATCGCATCGGCTTCGGCACGGTGATAGGTATGGATAAACTCGTCGGTGTAGGCTTCGTAGCCTTTGAGGTAATCGCCCTCGTAAGGGTTGAAGCGGCCGCCATCAGTGCCGGCCATCAGCATGTCATAGGTGCGCCCAGCAGTCTGATAGACCGGCTGCAGCGTGACCGCATCCCACAGCGCGCTTCCCCAGGTTGACCAGCTATCGTCGGGCGCGTTGAGCGGCGCGACAGGAAGATTGTCGCCAACGTAGAGCGGCGTGTCTTGCTTACCCTCAGCCACGGCTCAGCCACCGCTTGGCCTGAGGCAAGTGGTCACGAAGCATCCGTTGCACATGGCTACGCACAGTGTCCTTGCCTCCGTTGTCACTGGCCCCATAACGACCGGGCGATCCAGCATTGATCGTCGAGTAAAGATCAAGAATGTTCATGCCGCGCTTGAAGCCGCGCTCGCGCAGGAAGCTGCCAATTGCCTGCGCCCACTGCTGGGGAGTGGCGTCCTCATAACGCTTGCCGCCGAGCAAGGGCTTTAAGTGCTTCTCGCGCTCAGGTCCGCCAAACTGGATCAGGCCAAAATGATTGTTGTCCTTGCCGCCCCACACATCGGGATCAAACTTGCCGCCCGTTTCATAAGAAATGACGGTAGCCACATGATCTGGCCGCAGCCCAAACTCAGAAGCAATAGCCCGAGCGACACCCGGCCAGTTGTTGGCCGCGCCACCCAGTATGCGCCCCTGCGCCTCTGGCGGTGCAACGTCGCGCACATCGACGTTGAACTTGAATGGGCCAGCAGCAGCTTCATCGCGAGCAGCTTTGAGACTGGCAGGTAATCCACCCACCACAGATGGATCTAGCCCACCCCCGCTTCCCGGCATGTAAGTGCGCGGCGCAGCGCTCTTGATGCGCTCATCACGTTGCCACTTAGCGGCATCCCGGCTCTTGAAGTGGGCATCGACCTGGCGCTGCAGCTTGGCTTGTGCCCGACCAAACTCAAGCTGGATCGGCATACCCTGCTTGTCCATGAACACGGTCGGCGGGTTGCCTTTCTCCGGATCGAAATACATGATCGCATACTGCTGGCCGCCAGCGCCACTCTTGCGGCCGGTCGGCTGTAGCCAGACGTTCTTGCCAAGCATTAGGTCCTTTTGCTCAGGCATCCCCGGCAACTGCTGACCACCCCAATTCTTGATCGCCTCGCCAACATAGGGAGCGACCCAGGCATCCGTCTGCTGGCTCGGGTTCTTCCAGTCGCGCACAGTCGGGACCATTCGGTCCTTCTCAATCCAGGCATCGCCACCCTTGCGGGCATTGGTGAGCGCACTGTCGAGCGTGTAGCGGCTCTGTGTCCAGCCCGCTTTGAAGCGCACCCCGGCCGACTTGCGGGCGGTGTCGATATCGACGCCCATTGCCACCTGCTGCGCAACGTCCAGCTGGATCGCGTCTTGTGCCTGCGGGTTGAGCGTGGCCCAGCGCACACCCACCTCGTCGTCGAGACGGTCGAACAGGATGGCATTGTCCTTGTAGCCGCCAACCTCACGCAGCTTGGCACGCAGCTCATCACTTGGTTTGCCTAGCCCCGCGCTGGTCGCGGTGCGCGCGCGGGCAATAGCATCAGCCGGGCTTGCTCCCATCCGGCGAGCCGCCGAAAAGTGATAAAGGTAAGCGCTATCCTCGGGCTTGAGCAACGTCTCGGCAATGTTGACGTTCTGCCCGTCCCGGCCCAGCATGTTCTGCATGGTCTGGTAGAGCGGCAGGATCCGTTCAAGCTCGGCACCGGTGCGCGCACTCATGTTGCTGAATGCCTGCTTATACATTTCGTCAGGCAGGTCAGGCGAACGGTGGTAAGCCCGGACCACACCTTCCGGCGACATGAGATCCACGCCTTCCATTGCGGCCCACGCCTGCCAGGCGCCAGCCTTCTCCTCGCCGCTTACGCCATAAGCAAAGTTACCGCCCAGCGGCACAGAGGCAAAGATATCGAACGCCTCATTCTTCTTCTCGTCCTCGGCCTCCTCCGCTCGAGCCATGCTTTCACGCTGGCCAATCTTCTGTTCCAACATGGTTCGCACCTTGCTGTCAGGGATCAGGGCGCGCAGCTTCTCGCCATTATACTCCTTGCCGCCAACGATCACGGTCCAGTCTGGATTGTCGTTCTCGTTGAGCATCAGCATTAGCTTTTGCAGATCATCGGCAAACAGGGTGCCTTCGCCCATGTCGCCGCGGACTTCCTTCATAAAGGCACCGCCAGCTGCAATGCTGGTAAAGCTGCCCTCCAGTGCCGCCAGTTCTTCCGGCGTGCGCATCCGTAGCTGGACAAGCCGCTCCATTGCTGCTTTGGCTTCACCCTTGAGCCGGTCGCCTTCAGCCGCACTGCCGATAGTATAGGCTTCAAACGCATCGCTTGAGGACTTCTCAACCTTGGCAGCAAAGCCGCGCTCCATCAGTTCCGTTTCTTGCCGGAGCCATGCGTTGCTGGAAGCCAGGTCGCGCTGAAGAACCTCCCGGTTAAGCGCCTCCATCACCTCGGCTTCGACAAACGGATCAACCGCGCCAAGCACACCCGAGACATAGTTCTCAGCAAGATTGCGGCGATCTTCCGGCGTCAGGCCGATGTTGGCCGGGTCCGAATAGATCTTGTTGAACTCTACCTGTGCATCATAGACAATCAGGTCTTTGTATTGATCGCGCTTAGCCGCATCGAAGGCTGCAACATAGGCATCGCCGCCGCCCTTTGGCGCATCGGGCATGACATAGTTGCCGTTCTCGTCCTTGCCGATCACGGTGCGCGCGGCATCAACCGTGCCTTGCTCGATTGCTTTGCGCTTGAGGCGCGGCTCCATGACCTGCATGGCAGTCCCGGCCAGGCCGGTGATTGCATCGCCCACATCGGCAATGCGACCAACACCCTGCTGGGTAATCCCGGCACCATCCGGAATGCCAATGCGCTGGCGGAAAGGTTCAATTGCCATCAGTTGCCTCGCGTCACTACAATGTCACCGGGATTGCCACCAGTCGTGGCTGTGCCGCGCGGCGTGGCCTTCGGTGTGTTGTAGGTCTGGTAGAAGTTGCCGATCTGCGCCGCGCTGCCGGCAAAGTTGATCAGTGAACCCGCGATCGAAGCCGTCTTGTTCATGCCCACAATGTCACGGTTGAGCCGGTTGACCCGGATCTCGTCAGCCATGCGGTTCTGCCCGCCCAGGAAACCAAGCCGGATATTGGCAAGGTCTGTGCGCAGCGCCTTCTCCTCAGCTGGCGCAATGCCCTGCAAGAAGCTCATGTTCTCACCAACGCCCGACGCAGCCAGTGCCGCAAGGTTGGCAGCGCGCTGGCGGCGGTAATCTTCTGCCCGCTGCACAGCGGCTTCCTGCGCCTGCAACGCCTCCATCTGGCGCTGCTCGAGCATCTGCTTGCGCTGCAAGTCCAGCATGTCCTGCTGGGCCCGCGCATTGGCGCTTGCCGCCGAAATCGAAACGACCGTGCCAGCTGCTGCTGTAGCTAGGCTGGCAATTGCCAGAACCGTTGCTGAAATGCACATCAGACCATTACCTCCAGCTGCAAGCCGATGATCGTGCAGGCCAACGGTTCGCTCTGCGTGATCGTGACGACTGCGTTTTTCTGCCAGCCCAGCAGCCAGAACTCGTAAGTGCCAGTGACGGGATCAGGTGCGAGTGATAGATCATCGGTCACTTGTCGCAGGATCAGGCGGTTGCCATCAATGGACACGGCTAGCGTCGAGTGCAGCCCGACGATCACCCGGTTGATCCGCTTGGGAATGCCCATCATTGGGCCGGTTGCCAGCTGCACATTAATCGGCAGGATCTCGACCGCAAAGGTGTAGTCATAACCCACCGTGATCTCGGTCACGGACACCGGCAGGGTTAGCTCGCCAGCACCGCCAACCGTGAAGGTGCCAAGGTGCAGCCCGCCCGAATTGACCGCCACGGTCTTGCCGAAATAGATCGCCCCCACCGTCCAGCTGTCGCTTGCGGCCCCGGTGTAGATAGTCGCCCCGTCCAGCGCCTGTCCGCGATCGGCCGAAACAGCCTCAAGCCGGTAGGTTCCGCCGCGCAGCACGGAGAAATAGATCGTTTCGCCCACCACGCAGACGCTATCGAAGCTGCCAGCCGTATCCCACGGCGTCCACCCAGCCAGGTTCTCAGCGCGGGCCGAATGAAACACCGCCGCCTTGCCAGTCTCGTTGACCAGCAAGGCATACTGCTCAGAGCGATCGGTAGTGCCGAACAACACCGCCATGTCCTGTGGCTGGCTGACAATGTGCGAGGAGAGGATGTTGAGGTTGGTGCTCTCGTAGCCGCCGCGCGCCTCGTTATACATGAACTCGCGCACCGCAGTCCCACTGCCCTGCACATAGAGCGTTGCTCCGTCCAAGGGGAGCGGGCAGACCGACGAGCAACCATAGGGCGTCTGCCGGCGAATGCGCATCGTCACCGGCGTCAGGGTGCCGTTGTTGGGCGGCGGCGCAAAGAACTCACCCAGGGCCGTGAAGATCAGCAGATCGCGGTGGCTGACAAGGTGGCGAATGTTGGAGATATCCTCCGCCCCCACCGTCACCTGGATGCTGTCGCTATCCAGCCCCTCGCCCACATCGAAGTTGAAATACTGGTAGATTACCGAGGACCACAGCCCGTCAGGAATGCCGGTCGTGCCGCCGAACCACAGCCGCCCCTCATGGAAGCAGACCGCGCCCGGCCAGCCATTGCGTTCGCAGAACACCGGCTCTGTCCAGTCGGTCGTGGCAATTGCCGAGCCGGTATATTGGACCGAAGGCCCGCCGCCATCCTCGCCAATCGTGGCGCTGCCGGCCGTGCTGATCGAATAGCGGTTGTCGTCCAGCACCGTAATCGTGAAGGTGCCATTGAGCTGGGCAGAAGTAACCCCGCCAACATCCGACGCGCCGCTGATCGTGATGCTGGCCCCGGTAGCAAAGCCATGCGCAACATGCGTGACCTCGACCACGCCTGAGCCCAGGTTGGTGCGGAACGGATCCGGTTCGTAGCGCCCGACGATCGTGCCCTGCACCGTGGCTGTCAGGACAGTGGTGCTGGTGTAGCCGGTGACAGCAAGCTCGACATCCTTCCAGCGCAGCCGCTGGCCCACCATGTCAGAGGTGAACACGGCAGCATTGGCGGTGACGGTGACAGAACCTGTCACCCCTGAGCAGCTGATCGTGACCGGATCATCGACAAACTTGTAGTAGGGCTGGTAGATCTTCTGGCCGTTCGACGCCTGCGTGAAAGCAAAATCAGCCACGGTAAAGGTGGACAGGCCGGTGCGCTTGATCACCTGCGGCGACCACGCCTGATGGCAAACAAGCATCGTGTCCGCGACCTGGGTATAGGTCAGCTCGAACAGCTCGTCGGTGGTCCAGTTGCAGCCGCTCGTCACGCTGGTCAGCAGCGCGCCAGCTAGCGAATACACATCAAGCCGCCCGTTCGACAGGCACAGAACGTAGCGCTCAGCAGCCGAAAACTCGAAGGCCAGCAGCCGGCCACGGCCAGCAAGGTTGGCAAGGTGCAGGGTGCCAGGGCGCCGCGCCACACCGCCCGTCGAGAGCAGCATCCCGTTGCGCAGCGACTTGGCCCCGTTCTGGTAGGCCCCGGTATCCACGCGGAACAGCATCAGCGGATCCAGCTCACCGCTCGAGAAGTTGGTCTGGAGCTGGTGGATCGGCATCAGCGGCCTCCTACACGGCTACGGCCCATCCGTCCGGTGATCAGGCCCTTGGTCGGCAGGTCTTGGCTGGTGCGCGCCTGCGCATCGAGGTTGCGGCACAAGGCGGCATGGCGCAGCGCGCGCTTGTCGAGCAGGTCAGCCAGGTCCGGCTTGGCCGCGATCGATAGAGCGAAGTGGCTGGCCATCTGGATTTGCAGCAGCATTGCAAACCACGGCGGAAAGCGTGCCTCGTCCACCCGGTAGACGCCTTCGAGATAGACCTCATCGTCAGCCTGGGCATCGCAGAAGATGCGGTCCTCGTAACGGTCGAAGTCAATCGCGCGGTCATTCACCAGCACGGTTGCAGGCTGCAGGCATTCGGTTGGCAGCTGATAGGCCGCCGACCAGCGCGAAGCGGGCGCATCAACCAGTCGGTCAATCTGCTCGATGCCGGTGGCAAAGCGCCAGCGGTAGCGGGACAGGTGATCCTGCACCGTGCTTTCATACAGGTTGGCTGAAACCAGCGCCTCGGTCGTGCCATCCACAAACGAGGTAATGGGGGCAGCTCCCACCATCACCAGTCCCCGGGCGCAAATGTCGATAGCCGTGCTCATGTCTCAGCTCCCAATGAAAAGGGCCGACCGCGGGAGAGGACGCGGCCGGCCCAGTTCTGAAACCGCCTCAGGGCAGCTCCAAGTTAAGTGGCGGTGACGCCTTCGGTCGCGGTGGTCGTCACGGTCGCAGCGCCATCAGCACTGGTAACGGTGATCACATCGACCTTGGGGGTGCCGCCCGTTTCCGAGACAACGATGATAACATCCCACTGGCGCAGGTTGTCGGTCACAGCGTTGAAGTAACCCGAAGCAGTCACGGTGGCGATCGCGTCAGCGGTTTTGTAGATGTGCAAGCCGGGGTTTGCGCCCGCGATCTTGAACAGCGAGGTTGCAGTCAGAGCCATGTCGACTTCTCCTTAAGCGTCGTAGGCCTGGACCTCGAACACACCAGTCGTGTCGATCAGGACAGCGCCCTGCGACATGTAGCTGGTGCCGAGGTGGGCGACCTTTTCGGGGATGTAGTTCAGTTCGGTAACGACTTCCGCGCCCGAAGCATGGCCGAGGCAGTTCTTGTGCCAGGCAAAGTTCTTGCGAATGCTCGTTGCAACCGGCAGACCCGAGTGGGTGAAGAACATGAAGCCCATCCACCGACGCGCAACCATGCCGCCCTTGTAGGGCAGATCGTCCGAGCCAACGTAGTCCGCCGAGGCGAACGCAGCCAGGCCCAGCAGGTCGGTCCAGCCACCGGGGCTGATAGCAAAGTAACGCTCGCCATCATCGGGAATGTCGTTGTTCCCCATGGTTTCGAACACCACGTTGACCTTGGTCTGGTTGAGGCCGGTCGTGCCGCCTTCGCTCTGCGTGTTGCTGGTGGCGTCCAGCTGCGTGATGATCAGGTCATCGGTCTTGCGGCCGAGTGCAGCCGCAGCCGACTGCGTGACAACACCGCGCTCGTCGATATTGATCTTCAGCTCGTCGAGCTTGTCGATGTAATCGGCGGCGTAGTAGTCAGCCAGCGTGCATTCGACCGGGGTGTGGTCGATCGACATGACCGGCACGTTGCCGTGACGGGACTTGGTGCCAGCGCTGCCCTTGCCAACCTTCTGGAAGGTGGTCGAGGTGCCCTTAACGTTGTTCTTGTTGCGAACGGTATTGCGGAGCTTGGAACCCATGCGCTGATAAGCCATGTGAACCTCGCTCTCGAACTGCTTCACGAACGCGTCGGAAATATCCATCGCCATGAGAAATCCTTTCGAGGAAAGTGGGGTCCGGTTATCCGCTGCCTGGGTCTTGCCGGTTGTCCCTTGCGGGGCCAGTGTCGCCGTGCGGGCCTGAGCGTGATTTCGCGCGGGTCCGTGCTGGTCACAATGGACTAGTTGCGTTTGACCAGCACCAACCCCTCCAGCTGGTAGCCGAACCGCTCGAGGAAGCGCCGCGCCGGATCGGTATTGGTGCCGGTGGTCAGGCCCATCCGGATCTGGACCGTGCCCTTCGCTTCGGCCCAGGCTTCCATGTAGCGGATCAACCGCACCGCCGCCGTGGTCCCGCGCCACTGGGGGTGGACAAAGAATGCCAGATCGTCAGCCGTGCGTGCCGAGCAGAAAATCATGGGAGCGCTGCCCATCGCCAGAAAGCCGATGATCCCGGCCACATCGTCCACCGCCACCAGCCCCAGCCAGTCAGGATTGTCGAGGCACAGGGTAAACCATGCCTCGAACCGTTCATCTTCGAACGGATATTCCTGATAGGCCGGGGCCTCGGCCTGCATCAGCTGGCCCAGATAGAGCGCGCCGGGTAGGTCGCCCGGCTCGATCTCCCGAACGGTGATCACTTGCCACCATACTTCTTGGCAAAGAAGGCTTCGACCTTGGCAACCACTGCCGGGTCACGGTGCTTGGGATCGTAGTATTCCCGGCTGTCCATCAGCTTGCGGATCTCGGCTTCCTGCTGGACAAGGTCATTGCCGCCAGCATTGCCAGCATCGCCGGTTGCAGCCGGTGCGCCAGCCTCCTTCATCAACTCCTCGATCGCCTCAACGCCGGCCGCAGTGGTGCAAATCTGCGCAATCGCCGCAAACTTGGCGGGATCGCTGCCAAATCGCTGGTTCGCCCACAGCCCGACCGCTTCGGCGCGCTGCTTGCCGTTCTCGCCCAGCGCCTTCATCTCGGCATTGGCGGTTTCCTGCAAGCGAGACACCTCAGCTTCGGCATAGTCGGCAATGGTCTTGGCAAACTGGTCCTGCGACAGCCCGGTTTCGTGGGCGATCTTGCGGAACAGGCCCACTACCGGCGATGCGGCCAGCTGCTCGGCGTCGAGCGCGTCATGGCTGGGCAATTCGTAGGCATCGGGCGTCTCAGGACGCACGGCCAGGCGCTCGCCCTCCCATTGCTCTTTCAGCTGGTCGATCGACGCGCCGCGCATCTTTTCCAGCTCGACATAGGACTTGGCCAGGTTCTCAACGCTCGGACCTTCGGGCGTCCAGAACTTTTCCGGCAGCCAATCGGGCCGCTCGGCCGCTGGCGGGGTGCCGCTATCAGCTGGCGGGGTTCCGGCGTCCGCGTTTCCCTCGGCGGGCGGGGTGATCAGGCTCTCCTGGGTCATTCTGCTTACCTTTCGCAACACGCGCTTCAATGATGCCGACGAGGTAGCGCGATCCCTCGCGGTGACGCAGCTGTGCGTCCGTGATTTCAGGCCCCGCCACCATTTCGATGGTCACGGCGCGAAGATAAGACAGCACTTCGCGCCCTGCCGCCGAGCGGAACAGGGTGGCGAACAGCTGATTGAGCTCATCTTCCTGCGTGCGGGTGCGCGCGAGGCCGTCAGGCCCCAATACCCGGTCCGGCGCCGGGGATTTCCGGTCCAAGGCTCTCTCCTCCTTGCTGAATTGTCGAAATCTGCTGGGCCAGCTGCGCCCGGCCCTTCTCATCACGGCGCAAACGCTCGGGAACCCCGAACTTCTTGGCTGTATACTCGGCCACTTGCGCCCCATCGGTGTAGAGATTGACCATTTGCGGGCCATAATGGCGGCCAACCAGCCCCAACCAGCTATCGACCGCGTTGATATCCTCGACTGCCTGCGCCTGAGACAGCGGAGAGGTGGCAACGATCTTGACTTCGCGCCCGTTGACGGTCGGAAGCTCGATCAGGCCGCGCTTCTTGAGGATGAAGATCACCCGTTGCAGCACGCGGTTGACGAACTCGACCTGCAAGCGCCCGAATGCCGAACCAATCTGGCGCGACAGGTCGGCCATGCGCTGCGCTACCTCGGTTGCGCTCATCGGCGTGGTGTCAGGCGAGCCAAGCGTCTCGTTGAACAGCGCCTTCTTGATGTTGTTGCGCATGTCGCCCAGGATCAGCTGACCGACATTGAAATCACCCGCGCCGCCGACCTGCTGTAAGCCCGCGCTGCCCGGCGCAACCGGAATGATCGTGCCTGGAACGAGGCGAATGTTGTCAACCGACACAACCCCATCGTCCTCAGCGGTATAGACGCCGGCAATTGCCATCTCGGCGTTCTCGAGCGTCAGCTGCACGACCAGATTGGCAGTGCGCACGGCAGCAAGGCAGTTGAACAGCGGGCCGCGCCCCCATGCTTCGCCCGCAACCTTCGACCAGCGCCAGCCAATGTAAGGATTGGAGCCGGTGCCAGAGAGTGTGGCCTTGCGAATGATCTCCTTGTGTGCCGGCAGAAACACGCGCAGCTCGTTTGTCTCGGTCGGCTTCTTCCAGTCGCGGTAGATGCACAGCACCACATCGACGAGCGGATCGGTTTCCTTGTCCTTCTCGCTGGCGATCTTGCGCTTGAGTTCAGGCGGGATCACCGATCCAGGGTAGGCGGTTTCGATATGCGACAGGCGCACCTTGCGGCTGCGCATGTAGGTGTCGATCTTGTCGTCCGGCCCGGTGTCAATCAGCAGTTCAGGCAGCGGGACAGCGGTGAACACCACCGGATTGACCGCATCGCCCTCATTGACCTCGAGACAGGCCGTGCCAACCGCTGTGTCGATCAGGCATTCGTTGGCTTCCTGCGCTAGATTGGACGCCTGAAGGATCTCAAACACATAGTCCGTGACCTTCTCTAGTGCCTTGTTGATCTCCCCAACCTCTGCGGGGTCCACGTCGCTACCGGCAGCGAGTTCCGCCCAGCGGGCATAGTTCGGCATAAGCCCGGCCTGGATACGGCTCGCAAACTCGGGGGTCGCGACGACCGCGGTTTCGTCGAATACGTCAGGCGAAACCTGCCCCTGACCGCGCTCAAAGAAAGAAGTGCGGCCAGGCACAGCGTAATCATAGCATTCCTGATAGGTGCTCTCCCACGGCTGGCGTTTGGCGCGTGCGCGCTCGAGGCGGCGCAGCAGCGTTTCGATCTCGTCACTCATACCAGCTGCACATTGTTTAAGCGGGTGCTGCCGCCGAAGAAGCCGCCACCAGCACCGCCGCCGCTAAAACCGCCAATCAGGCTTGGCATGGTGCCGGTAAAGTCACCGCCACCACCGCCGCCGCCGCTAATGGGGACGCCCCCGCCGCCTGATCCGCCAGACGCTGCCGGGATCAAGGGTAGGCCGGAGCGCCCGCCACCAAAGAGGAAACCCGCACCGCCCTTTGGTCCACTGATCAAAGAGCGTGCCCCCCATTGGCCGCGTGACCGGGCAACGGCTTCCTCGAAACGCTTGTCTTTCTCGCGTGTCGCCATGTCGGCCAGCTCGCGCTTGCGCTGCAGCCGCGCGGCGCGCGCTTCTTCCTCCATTGCCAATTCCTCGGCAGTCTTGGGGGCTGGCTTGGGGGCTTTGACACACATCGTAGGCGATAGGCCACGATGCGCGGCGCGTCACAATGGACTAGTCGCCCGGCGCCGGCTCGTTTGCCGCCAGCCCAGCACGTCAAAGCTCTTGCGTGCCACCACCGGCTTGGTGTTCGAGGTGTCGCCCAGCAGCAGCTTGCGGCTCTCCCCGCCCCCGCACATGCCATATTGCAGCGCGTCATGCGGGTGGCTGAACTTGTTCTTGTCGGGCCGATCGTCATAGCGTTCGGCACCGGAGACTTGCAGCCGCTTGTAGGCATAGCCGCCTGCAAAGCCGCGGATCAGCGTGGTGCAGCCAGGATCGATCAGGAAGCCGGGCTTGCCTTCGATCAGACGGGTGAGGCCAGCAGATACGGCCTCGATCCGGACCACCGGGTCATTGGTCGGTGCAGCGCGCGCCTTGAGGCCGGCAGTGCGCAGGATCTGGAACGGTGTCGTCTCGTCAGTCTGAGCGCGATAGTCGCCAGCCGGATCGCCCCATAGCTGGAAGGTGAAGCCAGGAAAGTTCTGCTGCATATCGCGGCGCAAGAGGTCGGCAAACTTGGCCGCGCCCATGTCCTGCGCCACCAGTTCGCGCAGGATCAGCCAGCGCCCGCGCACCAGCTGCATGTAGACCGCCGAAGGCGTCAGGCCAAAGTCGATGCCAATGATAATCGGGATGCCGGCCGCAGGAACCAGCGGCTCCTTGGCAACGTGCATGGCATAGTCGAAATCGGCATAGACCGGCTTGCCATCGTTGAGGCTGCCCAGCTCGTTCAGGACATAGACCTGGATCCAGCTGCGCGTCTTGCCCTTGATGATCGACGGGTAATAGGCGGGCGTCAGATTGCCCACGTTTTCGGCGACCGGGTTCATCTCGTAGCCGGTGATGATCCCCTCGTCGTCGCGCACCGGGCGCATCCCGCCCGGCTGGGTAAAGAACTCCCAGGTGTCAGGCTTGATCAGCATGAGCGCTTCTTCGCGCGTCAGGTGATCGGGCACCGGCGCCTCGCCCGCCATGATTGGCCACCAGTGATCTTCGTCCGGCGCGTTGGTATCGGCGATCACGCCATACCAAGTCGGCCCGCCATCTTTCATCGACGGGAAGCGGCCGACGCGCATGGTGCAGGCATCGACGATCGCCTTGGGCACTTCGCGCGCCTCGTTGATGAACACGCCGGTGAGTTCGAGGCTGAGCAGCTTCTTCACATCTTCCGGCTTGTCGAGCGCCAGGAAGATCACTTCCATGTCAATGTCGCCTACCTTGACGTGGTGCGTGAACGGCGGCGACCAGTTGAACTTGCCCCACACATCTTCGGGAAACCAGTCGAGCCAGGTCTTGATCGTCGTGGTCTTGAGCTGCGGGTTGGTATTGCGCACCACAGCCCAACGGGTCTTGCGCTTCCCGTCCGGTCCCGGCTCTTGCTGGCTGGCGCGGCGGAACATTTCGACGCAGCAGCACACAGACTTGCCTGAGCCGACCGGCCCACGCAGCCCCCGGAAGAATGCCGAGGACAGCATGAACGCTTTGGTGGTTGGCCCGGGCGGTTTGTAGTTGAGGCTCACTTCGTCCTTTAGGGATTATCAGGAAACGTTATTCGAACCGCCGCTGCCGGGGTTATCGGTTGCCCAATTGACCGCGCCGCTGCCGACCGCGCCCGCGTCATAGGCCCCGCCGAGGTCAGCAGGACCACCCGCCTTCACATCCAGCATGGTGAATACATCGGCTCGGGAAAGCGGCTCGAAGGTCGGGCCGTCGAATGTCCCGCTGTAAGCAAGGGTTGCCCCCTTGTTGCCGCTGGTGATGTTGTCGGTCAGCGTTGGGCTGCCGCCGATGCTGAAGATGTCAGCGATATTGCGTTCGAGGCGATGCGTTCCGCTGGTCGTGCCGTTTGAGCCGGTGCCGAGCGCTAGCTGCGCAATGTTCCCGGTCAGATTGGCGTCCGACTGGATAACCGTGTTGTTGAGCGCAACGCCGCTCTTGCAGTTCTCAACCAAGATCGGCCAAGTGCTGCCCGACGTGACCACCACGTTCCCGATAATAGTCGGGACGTAGAAAAAGCCGCTATCTACGCCGCTAGTCTTGTAGTCGCTGAGAAAGATGCCTTGGCCCAAACCGCCGCGCGCTGTGCCTGGGAACAAGATATTGCGGGAAATATTATAAGTGCAGTCCGCCTTCGCGGCATTTGTCGCCACGCCGCGGATAGCGTCTGGATGCGGCGAGCCGCTGTCGGTCGATTTGCCAACACAGTCAGAAATTACGTTATCATTGATATTATAGGTGACAACGTAGCCTGTTTCTGTCGCGTTGCCCGGAGGAGACGTCGTAATCGCATCCGAGTAGTAGTAGCGAATACGGTTTCCAGAAATTGTTCCGACCGCCGCCGCGCTCTGGCTGACCTTCATCACAACCGCCGAACCGCTCCATTCGATCAGGTTGTTAGTTACAGTGATATTGCCAACCGAGTTGTCGAGCGATGAACTGGTGCGGATCAGGTTGATCCCGTTGTTCGGGTAGTTGGTGCTGGTTGCGTAGTCGCCGTTCGGGTCGCCAGTCGCGCCGCGAATGTGGCAGCTATCAATTGTGATACCAGCCGCGTTATTCGCGGTTTCCCCGATGATATTGAACTTCGGCTCCGCAACCGCAGTAGTGCGCAGGCGGCGGAAGGTGACGTTGCGAGTGCCGCGCAGGCTGAACTTGTCAACGTCTGCATAGGTCGTGGTGTCGCGGCAGTAAATTTCCAGCCCGCCGTAGTCAGCGCGGCGAAGGCGAGCCGCGGCACCGTCAACGCCGGTTGTGATCGTTGCGCCGGGGCGAATGGCAATCTTCTTGGCCGATAGCGTAGCGGTGGCCTGGGCAATCACCGTGTCCCATTCGCTTGTCTGGCGAACGTCCCACTCGTTAGTGGCAATCGTAATGTTTACTTGCTGGCCGTTGTCCAAAACCAGCGCATAAGGACCAAGGTTGAGGTTGGCCGTATCACCCGCAGCCGAAGGGACGATATAACCGCCAGTGATGGTCCAGTGTCCGGAGGCATCGCCGCTGCTGATCGTGGTGCCGGTGACGGCAACACCGCCATGGCCCGCAATGGTCAGGTTGCCGAAAGTGGCAGTTACAGCCGGCGCAACACCGCTGACGCGAGCAGTCGATCGCCGAACAGTAAGGTGAGAGTTCCGGCTCACCAGACCGCCACGATATTGGTCGCAGCTGTAGCCGCCTTGACCTTGTTGATCTGCAGCCAGATCCAGCTGCCGGCCGGAACCGAGGAGAACGTCACGGTCGCGCCGTTCTGCGTCTCGACCACCACGTTGCCAGCGCCGCCCACATAGAGGCCCAGGCAATTCAGAACCGTGGCATCGCTTGGCGTGACCGCGGCCGCATTGCCAGGGATCCCACTCGCGTCCATCATCTGCGAACCAGCCATCAGCAATCTCCTTCACAGCGGGCCATCCCATCAGGACGGCTTGCCAGCAATGGACAGGATTAGATCGAGCGATACCGGAGGAAGCTGCCAGCTTTGACCGTCACGTTGGTCCCACCCGTCTCGCTGGCCATCTGGACCTTGACCGTGCCGGAAGGCGAGGCACCCGCCATGAAGTTGCCACGAATGCGCGACGGCCAGCTTTGCGTGGTGTTGGGCAGACCACCGACAGCAGCCAGCAAGGCCGCGTTGATGTTGCCAAACACCAGCACCTGCGCGGTCCCGCTTGTCGGCATGACGATATCAGCCACCCCGTCCGTGCCGCCAGTGGGCCAGGCCAAGCCGGGCCGCGGGCCAACCGTAGCTGTGGCCGTGCGTAGCAGCAGCAGCGCCTCGAACTCGTATTGCGTGTTGGCAACCGGCGTGAAGGCGAGGCCCGTCACGTCGACTGCCGTGGCGCTCGATGTCACGAAGTCGGAGCCGAGCTTGAGATAGGTCCACGGATCAGCGCCGCCCGATGGCGTGGCCCAGGTTCCATCCCCGCGCCAGAAGGTCGAGGCACTGGCCCCGGTGCCGCTGTTGAGCCGCGCCACAGCAAGGTTGCCGGTCAAGTCCGCCGCGCTGCCGGAAGTGGCGACAGTGGCCAGCGCGAGGTCGGTCTTGAGCGTGGCGAGGGTCTGCACTTCCGGCGCGCCAGCACCTGCCGTCTTGCGGTAGATCAGGGAGCCGGTCGCCATGTTCGCCATCTTGGCCAGCGACACCGCGCCGTTAGCGATCGTTGCCGCAAACGAACTCGTCCCGCTGCCGGTGACGTCGCCGGTCAGGGTTATGGTCTGATCGCCGGTATTCGTGCCACTGGATGTCCCAGAGAAGGTGCCGTTTTGGGTGGCAAGGGTGCCGAGGCCGGTGATGGTTCCGACAGCCTGGGTTCCGGTGTGGTTAGCCCGGCTGAGGAGGAAAGCGTCAGTCTGGTTGGCTGTTGCGCCAGTTGCGATGCCGGAGAGCTTGGTTTCCTGCGCAGTCGTGAATGCCGCGGTGGTGTTGGTCAGCACGGTGGCCAGCGGCTGATAGCTGCCCGCCGCCTGCTTGCCATCGAGCGCAGTCTGCAACCCCGTCACATCGGCAATGACATGACCATGTGACGCAGCCGCATAACTGCCCGCAGCCTGCTTTCCAGCCAAGGCCGCATTCAAATCCGTCTGGCTCGCCAGCGTCCCGGTGATCCCACCCCAAGCAGCACCACCACCAGGCACAATATACTTCGAGACGTTCGAGAGGATCTTCTCATTCTCCGTCTGCGTCCGCTTGGGCCGGCGCGGCGTCCCAATCCCCCTCACGACACCAACCCCACTTCCCGCCCAGCCCTCAAGTTCGCCTCGATCACTTCCTCCGAGAAACTGTCAATCAGCTTGTCGCACTCATAATCCGTGAGCAGGCTCTCAGGCAGAAACCGAAGATGCACCCGGCGCACAATCGCTCGAAGCCGCTGCCGATCCTCCCACTTCATCATCGACGACAAACCCATCTTCGAACCTTTCTCACACCAAAAAATATCAGAAGGGGTGCGGACCTTGGGGAGAAAAATTGCGTGTGGTGGGCCCCTCGCAATCCCACACTCCCTGTTTTCAACCCCCTCCCCCCTCAGCTCAGATCGATGTTCACCGTCACATCGCCATGAACTCTGTGGTCCACACGGTCTGGTGCCTTCAGTCCAACACGGTTGAGAACATCTTGTGCTGCTTGAAGGCGAACATACTCGGATTTGGCTGAGAGAAGGTCATGCAAGCGTTGAACTGCTACAGGTGACTGCATGACAAGCTCGTTCATGGTTCGAGCCATGATGGCCTGGATGACATGTGGTTTGGCAAGCAGTTCATACGCTTGTGACCGAGCGGTGTCCTTGGAGTAGCCGGCTTCGATAGCGGCTTCTGTCTTGTGTCCACCGTTACTGACAAACGCATCGACGAAGGCGGCTTGCATGGGGGTTAGCTCCTTGGTGCTATCGGAGCTGGCTACGGGGATCGGGAGCATGGGATACCTTGGAGAGCGGTGGAGTTAGGAGAGCGCGCGCGCGAGGAAGCCTTGCCCTTGGAAGGGCGTCAATGGACTAGTCCTTAGCCCTTGATTGGTAGGCCTAAACTGACGCGCGCTCGGGGCGCGGCCCTCCGGGCTGTTCGCGCCGAGGGTGTCTGGCGAGCCAGACTATAGCTGACCCTCGCTGTGCGTGCTGCGGGGAAACCTGTGCGGGCAAGTCGATGACGGCCTTCGGCCGGCATTGTTACCACAGCCCTGAATGCTGGTCGCATTCGGCTGTTGGCCTTGCCCAAGCACTAGGTTTCCGGGCCGAGAGAAGCCCACCCCTGCGAAGCAGGGAACCCGGCTTCCCGGCCCGTCCTCGCGCCAGCGAGGGGGCACCGCGCGCGCGACGGCGAAGGATACCACGTCCGTTCCGGAGTGAAGGGGCGATTGTGCCCCCTGCAATGCAGTCCGACAGCGGATTTCCCTGTCTTTGCAGGCGGCACAATCGTCGGCCCCTGGCCGAGTGAACCCCCTTCAGCACCGGACGTGCGGCCGTGATCTGAACTGTGGGTCGCTATCACGGTGATGGCGACTGACAGGAGTAGATATCATGACCATTCAGACCATCGAGATCGAACAAGAGTTTGCCGTCCTCGGCGGCGTGCTTCGCACCAGCTGGGCCGAGATCGAGGATTACTTCTTCGACCAGGCGCAGGACGAGGACTTCATCGTCGAAGGCATCGAGGAAGGTGCGAAGCTGTGCTGCCCGATGTGCGGCAGCGACTTGGAGATCCAGGGCGGAAAGCAATGAGAGAGACGAGGGGGACGGCGCTGCAAGGCGTCGTCGCCCCGGCTGGCGAGGCAACGGACGCCTCGCACCACCATCCCCATAGAGAAATGAGAGTAGAGATTATGACCAAGACCTCGAACAAGACCGTCGCCGTTGCTGAAGCTGGCCGTGAGCTGGCAGGTGAGCACGTCATCAACTCCGAAGTGCGTGCCGCTGAAGGCCACCGCGAATTGACCGCCGCTCCTACCAAGGAGAGCATCACTGCCGGGATCCACGCGGCGATCGACAGCCTCTCGTCAGTGTTTGTCGAGATGGAACTCCGCCGCCGTGGCGACAACGGCAAGCTCTATCCGATCAACGTCGATCTGCCGCGAGGCGTCGAGGACACCGGCGAGATCGAGATGGTCAATTCGCTGCGGTCGCTGCAGTCCTTCCTGACCAGCACTATCTGCCAGCGTCTCGAGACGATGCTCGAGTTCAATGCCGAGAAGGTAGCGAGTGCGTCAGCGCAGCTGCGCGCCAAGCGTAACGCCGAAGCCGAGGGCGCAGCCACCCAGCGCGAAGTCGAAGTGGCTCAGGGTTGGAAGGAGAACTACGAGTATCAGCGGGCGCTGCTGGTGCGGGCATACACCGCTGCGCAGGACGCCCACTTCGATGCGCTGGGCGCCGAGTATGAGACGAAGGCGATGCGCGAGGCGGCGGCGCGCGCCAAGCGGCGGGCGCTGAGCACGGCCGAGCCGAAGGCGTCGAACGCCCACGCTGATCGCATGTCGCGGCTGTAACGCCTGACCTGTCGGGGGCTTGGCCTAGCGGCCAGGCCCCCTTCCCCCTTTTTTGCTTGGTCCAACCTTGGACACAGGCCCGGCTCACTGCCGGCCAAGGTGCGCTGGGCCTAGTCCATTGCGGACAGAGGGACAGCTGCGCTCCAACGAAATGAAATGAGAGGCAACGAAATGATCGAGCATCATCGCCACCACTTCAACGAAATCATGGCCCGGCGTGAGGCCATGCGCAAACTCAAGCGCCAACAGAAATGGGACGCAGTGATTGCGCTGATCACCGTCCTCGCTTCGGGCGCCGCACTTGGCGTGCTCGTCGTCCTCAGCGTGGCGATGCTCAGCACTCCACGTTGAACCAATAAGAGGAGAACAAAATGAATTAGATCAGACAGGCCGCGCATATAATCCTCGAACGGGTGCGCGTTGAGCTGTCCATCAAAAGCCGTGAATGAGGCGGGGCAATCTACTCAAACACCAGGATCTAATCGATCCGCGTGGGATTGTCTCGAGATACCAGCGCACACCCCCATTTAGTCCGAGGTAGCTGGCGGCAGGGGATAGGTAAGCACCACAAAATCTGGGTTGGCAGAGATCCCTAAAAACTGCCGCTCTTTTTGGGAGAGATAGATGGGACACCTGACCCTGGTCCACACCGCTGAGGTGTGGCCGCCGGCTAGTCTTGTCGAGCATCAGCAGCTCGAGCTCGCCAACGAAATGATCAACATGTGCGATGCGATCAACGCTTGCCAAGCTGAAGCGCAGACTTTAGTGCTGCATCTATGCAGTGTTGGTTTGCGTGGACGCACCGCAGACCTCGCACATTCCCTATGCACTGAGCTTAGCGTGATCAGTGCAAAGGCGCAGCAACTCACACGCTTTGCCTAAGGAGAATACCCTCATGTTTAAGATCCAGACCAAGACCAAGCAAGTGCTTCGCGTGCATGTTGGTTACAAATACATGCTGCTCGACCCGACGCCAGAAAACTTTGCCCTTGCGCAGTGGCTGATGAGCGAGCCGAGTTACACCACCGTTTATAACGGCGACTTCCACTTTTCAGTGCACGCACTGGAGAACGACAAAAGAACCGTAGCCACGCTTACTGAGCTGATTACGGTTAAGCTGGTCGATATGACCGAGCTTGAATACAACCAGGCTGTCGCCGACAAGCCGGAGAATGATACCTAACTGGCGGTTGCTGCGGAGTGTTGTTCTGCCTGCATACTCACTTGATCTAACTGCATTCGTGCATTACTCGAAAGCATATGAGCATGAACGACACTCCGATCCGCCTTGTTTCCTACCTCGCCCAGCTTGAGGCGATGGCTGTCCAGGCGCGCGTCTCCCTGCTGCACGCCTTCATCAAGGCCGGGGTGCCTAGCTCCACCTACTACCGCACGATCAACGGCGCCGAGCTGCGCTACGAAACGGCGACCAAGGTGGCCTCGTTCCTGCGGAGGATCATCAAGAAAGGCGGGGCCGAGCATGATGCAGGAGGCAGGACAACGACCAGCAATGGTCAGCCGGCAGTTGTCCAATGAAGAACGTGAGCACTACCGCACGCTGATCGAGCAGCTGGTCCGCCTGCGCAAAGCCCGAGGGCTGAGCCAAGAGGCGCTCGACGATCGGCTTGGTGTGTCAGATGGGATGGTCGCCAAGTGGGAAACCGCGGCGCGTCTGCCCGGTGCGTTCTTCCTCATGTGCTGGTGCAAGGCGCTCGGCGTGCAGCTGTCAGTATATGAGGAGCAATAGATTTGGAAAGCCCGCCGCTCGACCCGTCAACCGACGCTGCACCCAGCCCGGATGCGACACCTTCCCGTGCTGGTCGCAAGACTTCGGCCGCAGCTGGACGTGTCGGGATCACCGTCCGCAAAAAGAAACCCGGCCCCAAGAAGGGGAAGTATAACGCCAAGGGCGAGCACTACGATGGGTTCTGGTTTGCCAGCCAGGCAGAACTCAAGCGCTACAAGCAGCTGCGTGAACTCGAGGCTGCCGGCCTGATCGACACGCTGCGCTGCCAGATCCCCTTCCGTGTGGCGCTGAACAACCAGCACATGTTCAACTACATCGCTGACTTTGAATACCGTGTGCTCGACGAGCTCGGCCGGGAGCAGCGCAGCGTGGTTGAAGATGTGAAGGGCATGGTCATGCCCATCTACAAGCTCAAGCGGAAGATGGTCGAGGCCATGCACGGCATCAAGATCATCGAGATCCCAGCTGGTGAGGTGGACAAGTGGGCAACCCGCATACCGTAGGAGAGAACGGCATGGCTATTGCTGCCATCGAGTGGGCCTTCAACCAGTCCACTCCAAACCCGAGTGCCAAGCTGGTGCTGCTGGCACTGGCCGACCATGCCGATGAGCATGGTCACTGCTGGCCTGGCATCAGCCGCATCGAACAGCGCACCGGACTATCCCGCTCGACGGTGATCCGTGCGCTGGCCGAGCTTGAGACCGGGCGCCTGATCGAACGCACCCGGCGTGGCACCACTAGCAACAGCTACACTTTAACTAGTGTCACCATGACACCACCAAAGTGTCACCATGACACTACCCCTAGTGTCACCATGACACCCGAACCGTCATTAGAAACGTCAAAGAAGCCTAACAGGGCGCGCGCCCAACTAAGCAGCATAACCGAGGACTGGCATCCCGATGCTGATCTCTGGAAGTGGGCGCACGACAACTTCCCCCTGTTCACCCGAGAGGACTTGACCAATGCAACCGATAGGTTCCGTGATCACTGGATTAGCAAAGCCGAGCGTCGAGCAGACTGGCGCGCCAGCTGGCGCAACTGGATCCGCAACGATGCCAAGTTTGCAGCGCGCTCCCACTCTGCCACTCGGCTGGATCGGGTCCGCTCGACAAATGCTGAGCGTATCAACGCTGCAATGGATCGGCACGGCGTATCACAAACGCGAGAGCCCGGTCGGTCACACCTTAGGCTCGTTGCAGATAGTGATAGCGGACATTGATCGGGACGCTAACGCTATCGAAACATGGATGAGGCCAGCCACCAAGGCGACCATCATCAAGACTGTCGAAGCTATGGCCTCGCTGTTCCAAGCGCCTGTGCCTGATGATCTCGGCTTTGATCTCTATATCCTGGCGCTGGCACAGATGCCTGGCCCAGTGTTCAAGGCAGCACGCAACAAGCTGATCACCACCCACAAGTGGCCGCGCCTACCCTTGCCGGCTGACTTTGTTGCAGCAGGGCAGGAAGAACAGGAGAGGATCGATGCTGTCCGCTCCGTGCTTCAGACCGCGCGCCGCCAAGCTGAGCGCGCGATCCTCACCCTGCGCTGACGCATTATTTTGTAGTTGAAATGCTGCATGTATGCAGTAGTATCAACACCACAGGAGAGAAACATGGCATCCCTTGAGACTATCCGCGCCAACCGCAGCGAGGGCATCGGTTCATCCGACACCAAGCGCATCATGGATGGCGACTGGCACCGCCTCTACATGGAAAAGGTAGGCGAGACCGAGCCGGAAGATTTGTCCGGCGTGTTTCGTGTGCAGCTGGGCATCTACACCGAGACGTTCCACCTCGACTGGCTCGAGCGCAAGTATGCCTGCCAGATCGAGCGCCCGATGCAGCGCTTCTATGCGCCTGACTATCCCGTCATGTTCGCCCACCTCGACGGGGTGCATGTCGGCAAGGGTGTGCCGGTAGAAACCAAGCACACCAGCAGTGACGCACGGCTGCGTGACAAGGCAGTCTACTACATGCCGCAGCTGCAGCATGTGCTGTCCATCACCGGCCATGACTACATGCTGTTCTCGATCATCGCTGGCAACAGCGAGCCGGAATGGTGCGAGGTTGCCGCCAACCTTGAATACCAGGCCGAGCTACGCGAGCTGATCAAGAGCTTCTGGTGGCACGTCGAGCAGCGTGTGCCGCCCGAGATTATCCCGACTGCCACGCTCAAGGCGGTCGAGCGTGTCGGCGCCACCACTCCGATCGATGGGCTGAAGCCCTACGACATGACCGGCAACAACGAGTGGGCCAACTACGCGCAGGACTACATCGACTGCATGGCGGCGGCTGCGTTGTTCGCCGATGCCAAGGATGGCCTGAAGAAAATGATGCCTGCCGATGCCAGCGAGTGCACCGGCCACGGCATTACCATCAAGCGGGACAAGCGCGGTGCGCTGAGGTTCGGCGCATGATCGACCTCACCTGGATCAACATCATCGTTGGCATCGCCGCTTATTGCGCCGTGGTCACGCTGTTCGTGACCGGGTAGCACCACTTCATCAGCAACGTCCGACTGCAGGAGGCAGGCATGGATCTGTTCGACTATCCCAACCAGCCAGGTTTCAAGGAACAAGAAACGTCGAGAGCGGCGGCCGAGGCAATCGCCCCTCGCACGCCCCGCCTTCGTGCGGCGTGCCTTCGGGTGATCGCCCGTCAGCCAGCAACACCAGATGAGGTGGCAGATGAGCTGGGCCTGTCGATCCTCTCGATCCGGCCACGCTTTACCGAACTCGCCCGAACCGGGCGCATTACCGACACCGGCCTGCGCCGCCCCAACCAGAGCGGGCGCATGGCTAAGGTGTGGTGCATCAAGGAGACAGCACAGTGAGCGACAAGAACACACGCTTTTGGGACGCGCTCGGCAAGACCGACCCCAAGCACACCAAGGGTTTCAGCCGGGCGGGCGGGTTCAAAGGCACCGCACTCAAGCCGATCTGGATCGTCAAGCGGCTGACCGAAACCTTCGGCCCGGTCGGTGAAGGCTGGGGCACGGAAGAACCGCAGTTCACCCTGGTCCACGGACAGGACGGTGAGGTCATGGTCTATTGCCATGTCCGCTGCTGGCACACCAAGCCCGGCCAGTTCTTCTACGGGGTAGGCGGCGACAAGGTTGTGACCAAGCGCTCCTCGGGCCAGCTGTTCCACGACGACGAGGCTTTCAAGAAGGCGTTCACCGATGCGGTCAACAACGCCTTCAAGTATGTCGGCGTCGGCGCCGACGTTCATATGGGCCAGTTCGAGGACAGCAAGTATCTCGATCAGGTCGGCGCTGAGTTTGCCGCCGAGGCCAAGGTCGACAAGGTGGCTGAGCTTGACGAGTTCCGCACTGCGATCGATGCCGCCACCAACCTTGAGCAGCTGGACCTGGCGCTCGCCAAGCACCGGCCGGCAGTCGATGCGCTTGCCAAGACGCACGCCGCACAGGTTGCTGCCGTGCGCCAGCACTACAGCGCCAAGAAGGGCGAGCTGACCAAGGTGCTCGAACCAGCATGAGCTTCATCCCCGGAGTGCAAGCCGGGGCTCCAGCCTGACGCCGTGACAGGTGAAGAACCACGGCACCCCCGCACCCTGCCCGCACTGCGCGACTAGGCAGCTAACTCCCGAAACCCGCTTACGGGGCAGGGTGCATCACCATCACCAGTGACACAAAGGAGACATACCATGCTTACCATGCAGGTGATTGGCAACCTCGGCAAAGACCCCGAGTTCAAGACCCTCGACAGCGGGCGCCAGCTGTGCAGCTTCAGCCTTGCTTCGAACAAGAAGATCAAGGGCGAGAAGGTGACGACCTGGGTGAACGTGACCGTGTTCGACGAGAACAAGATCAAGTTCCTCAAGGACTATGTGCGCAAGGGCAGCAAGCTCTTTGCCGAAGGCGAACCCGCGGCCCGTGCCTACTTGAAGGATGGCGAAGCCAAGCACAGCCTCGACCTGACGCTCGGCTTCAACTCCAAGCTCGAGATCCTTTCGAGCGAGCGCGCTGAGCGTGACGACGACGATCGCCGTGGAGCTGCGCCCGTGGGCGGCAGCGCCACCGATCTGAACGACGCCATTCCTGGCTGGGATTAACGACCCACATCCCAGTCTTGAATGACGGTGCGGGGCCTGAACCTCCCTTCATAATTCCCGCATCGTTCAACTTGGAAGGGGCCTGTCGGCTCCCCCCTCCTGTCTAACTGGCAGGTCCCTTTCATTTTCGGAGAGAGCTCATGCGTGAAGATTGGCACCAAGCGCCAGAGCCGGTGGAAGAACCGCCGTTCTGCGATCGCTGCTTTGGCTACCATCACTGGCAAGCCGCCTGCCCTGACGAGGAGGACAACGACGATGAATGATCTGCACCAGACCATGACCGACCGGATCCTCGCCAGCGTTGACGAGGCTGGTCAGTGGAAGCCCTGTTGGCAGGGCATGACGGGTGGCCTGCCCACCAATGCCTCGACCGGCAAGCGCTACAATGGCGTCAACATCCTGTCGCTGTGGCTGTCAGGCTACGGCAGCAATCGCTGGGCCAGCTACAACCAGTGGCAAGCGCTCGGCGCCCAGGTCCGCAAGGGTGAGCGCGGCACCCCGATCATCTTCTACAAGGTGATCGAAGGGCCAACGCCTGACGACAACAAGCTGTTCGCGCGCGGCAGCAAGGTGTTCAACGCCGAGCAAGTCGATGGCGCACCAGCTGTTGAAGCGCCGCCAATCACCACCCTGTCAGCAGACCAACGCCTTGAAGCGCTCGACCGCTGGCTGATGGATCGCAGCCATGTGCTGCGGGTCCAGACTTCCGACAGCGCGCACGCCTACTACCAGCCTGCGCTCGACACCGTTTACATGCCGGACTTCAGCCTGTTCCACACGCCCGAGCATTTCTACGGCACGCTGTTCCATGAGGCGACCCACTGGACCGGCCACAAGTCCCGGCTTGACCGGCTTGCCAACTACATTGGCGAAGGCCGGGCCAAAGAAGAACTGGTTGCCGAGCTTGGCGCTGCGTTCCTGTGCGCTGAGTTTGGGATCGAGCAGGTCACGCGCGACGATCATGTCAGCTACATTGCCAGCTGGCTCAAGCACCTGAAGAACGACAAGCGCTGCATCGTCACTGCTGCCAGCCAGGCAAGCAAGGCGGTCGAGCTTCTCAATGCCATCCAACCTGCACAGCAGCAGCTTGCAGCCTGATCGGAGAGAAACATGGAACACATTCCCCTCAAGAAGCTGGTCCTCTCAGCGCGCAACGTGCGCACCAATGTCGAGGACGCCACCGCCATTGCCGACCTCGTTGCTTCGATCGAGCAGCACGGCTTGCTCAACCCGCTGGTCGTGGTCAATGGCAAGAAGCCTGAGGTTGTGGCCGGTGGCCGGCGCCTGCGTGCGCTTGAGCAGCTGGTCGACGAAGGCAAGCTGCCCGCTGACTATGCCGTGCCGGTGCAGCTGGTCGACGCTGCCGCCGCTGAAGAAGTCAGCCTGGCTGAGAACTTCATCCGCAAGGACATGCGGCCCTATGAAATCTACCGGGCTTTCCGCTTGGTGCAGGATGGCAACCCCGACCTGACTGCTGCCGATCTTGCCAAGCGCTTTGGCCTTGCCGAGAAGCGGGCCGCCAAGATCCTGCGGCTTGGCAACCTGCACCCTGATGTGTTCGAGCTCTACGTCACCGGCCAAATCAAGGACGATCTGGCTCAGGCGTTTGCTGCCACCAGCAACCACGACTTGCAGCAGCAGGCGCTGGTCGCATGGCGCAACAGCGATAGCTGGGAGAAGAACAACGCCCGCTTCATTCACAAGGCGCTGGGCATGGCCGACCATCAGGTCAGGAACAACCTGGCCTATGTCGGCAAGGCCGCCTACCTCGAGGCAGGCGGGCGCATTGAAGAGGATCTGTTCTCCGATGCGATCAACGTGCTGGACGTTGAGCTGCTGGCCAACATGGTGGCTGACAAGAACGCCGAGATCGTGCGCGCTGCTGCCCAGCGCTGCAACCGGGAAGTCGAGTTCCTCACCGAACCACCCAAGGATGCCAATGGCTACATTGGCTGGAACCTGCAGGTCCGCCCGACCTACGGCGAGCTTGATGCTGCCAGCGAGGAGCGCGTTGCCGAGATCGAGGCCACGCTTGAGGATCCGCAAGAGGGCGACGACGAGCTGACTATTGAACAGGCGGAAGCCCTTGAAGATGAGCGCGACAGCATCCTGCTTAAGCGCCCCATTGTGCTGCCCGAAGATGGGCGCATCGGGATCCTGATGGACCGGGGACAGGTGCAGTTCTGGAAGATCCCGGAACCCGTCGAGGCCAGCGACACCCCCGACAGCGACGAGCCGCCGGTCGAGGAGAGCGCCGCCCCCTCAAGGCGGGCGCTCGACACGATGGCGGTGATGCGGCGGGAGCGGCTGATCGAACGCACTAAGGCTGACATAAATGCCCAGGCCAACGCGATCGAC
>Ga0315900_10001678_pt1 | contig 35221 bp, 26 predicted proteins | sample LakEriMetagenome_FD_203521 | JGI IMG/M metagenome (GOLD analysis project Ga0315900, IMG submission 203521) | Freshwater fungal communities from buoy surface, Lake Erie, Ohio, United States - Buoy 12 MA114 | ecosystem: Environmental > Aquatic > Freshwater > Lake > Lake biofilm | place: USA: Lake...
GCAACGTTGCCATCGCTCACCAGGGCGCGTGCCTCGGCGATGGCCACACCGTCGGAGAGCGGCTTGCCATAGAGATGGTGGGGGGAGGAATACAGGGTGGCGTAGGTGACCGGCACGGACCAGTAGTATTCACCCTGGAACTTTTCGACCACCGGCTGGCCGTAACCAATGATGATGTCGCGAGTGATGCTGGTTTCATGACGCTTCATGCTCCGGTTGAGGGCACGGTAGCCGCCGAAGATGGACTTGGTGGGCTTGGTTCCGGCCACGCTCTGCGAATCCGGCGCGTGATCAGGATTGCTGGGGGAGGTCGCGTTCTGGGGGGCGGCAAGGCTGCTGCCGACAAAGGCGAGGCTGAGCAAAAGGGGGATGAGGAATTTCATGACAGGGGGAATATAATCTTAGAGATCGGTCGTTCGGCAAGCAGGAAATGTTCCCAACTCTGGCACTTCCCTGCGGAAGGGAGCAAATTTGTCACTTGAACCACCCGCTGTTTGACATCCGGGCGAGTCCCCCGTTACACAGCAGAACCCAGCCCGATGAACCTGCCGAACAAGCTCACCGTCGCCCGCCTGATCCTCACGGGCGTGTTCGTGGTGTGTTTTTACATCCCCTGGGACCAGGCCATGACGGCCGCGCTGCTGATCTTCTCGGCAGCGTCCATCACGGACTATCTCGACGGCAGGATCGCCCGCGCCCGCGGCCTGGTGACGAACTTTGGCAAGCTCTTCGACCCCCTGGCCGACAAGGTGCTGATCGCGGCGGCCTTCATCCTGCTCGTGGAGCGGACGGAGATGAAGGCCTGGATCGCCATCGCCATCCTGGGCCGTGAGTTCTTTGTCACGGGCATCCGCCTGATCGCCGCCCAGAAGGGCGTCGTCCTCGCCGCGGAGCGCCTCGGCAAGCACAAGATGGCCTGGCAGATCATCACGGTGCTCTACTTCCTGCTCACGGCGGCTTCAGCAGAAAGTTTGTTCGGCTTCCTGCGCCCCTGGCTGGAGCCTTCCCCTGTGCACTGGTGGGTCGGAGCCTCCATCGTGGGCTTCACCACCTTCCTCACCGTGGTCTCCGGCTTCAGCTACTTTTGGAAAAACCGCCATCTGTTTGATGACGCCTGAGCTTTTGGATTGAGCCGCCCCCTCGGGCCTGACAACATCCGCACGAATCCCGCACCACCATGTCTGCAGAAGCCAAACTCTCCTACCTCGGCCTCAGCCTGCCCCCCGCCCCGCCCAAAGGCGGCGTTTACAAGCCTGTCGTGATCATCGGCGGCGTGGCCTATGTTTCCGGCCACGGTCCCTACCTCCCCGACGGCGGCATGATCCGCGGCCGGGTCGGCGAGGACCTCGACCTCGCCCAGGGCCATGCCGCGGCTCGGCAGACCGGACTGGCCCTGCTGGCGACCCTGAAGAAGGAGCTGGGCAGCCTTGACCGGGTGAAACGCGTCATCAAGCTGCTCGGCATGGTCAACAGCACGCCGGAGTTCGCCGATCATCCCAAGGTCATCAACGGCTGCAGCGAACTCTTCGCCCAGATCTGGGGCGAGGATGCCGGAGTCGGCGCCCGCAGCGCCGTGGGCATGGGGTCGCTGCCCGGCAACATCGCCGTGGAGATCGAGGGCATCTTTGAAATCGGCTGAGCCGGACGCCCGCCGTCTCACGTCAGAGATTTCCAACGGCTGGTCCAGGGCTGCCGAACAACCTCCGGTGGTTCTCGGCAATCACGGCTTCCAAGGCATCCAGCTTCATGCCACGCACCCTCGCCAGCAGGTCATAACTGACGCGCAGGTTCGCAGGATGATTCACAGGCCTGCCCTCCACCTGCAGCGGGTTCGGGTTCATTTCGTCCGGCGGCCACATGTCCGGCGCATCCGTCTCGACCAGCAGCCTTTCCAAGGGCACGGCGGCAAACACGGCCAGCTGTCGCACCTTGCGCCCATGGCCAAAATAGGGTGACAGGGAGAAGTAGGCGCCAAGGCTGGCAAAACGCGGGATCATCTCCTCCGGACCTCCATAGGAGTGCAGAAGGAACCCCCGTTCCGGCAGGAAGGCCGCCCGAAGCTGCTCCTCCAAAAGGCCCCAGGCGTGCAGGCAGTGAACCGTGACCGGGCGGCCCAGTTCGACAGCCAGCGCAAGCTGAAGCCGGAAACATTGCACCTGGGCGTCCAAGTCCGGATTTTCGATCCAGCGGTCCAGGCCGGTTTCACCCACGGGTGCCTGCGGAAACTCGGTCAGATAGCGCCGGAGCGTCTCCAGCCAGGCATCGGTCCGCTCTTTCACATGCCAGGGATGCAGGCCAAAGGCGGGCCGCACCCAGGGATGTTCGCGGGCGATCCTGGCGACGTCCTCCCAGTCATCCTCCGTCGATCCATTCACCACCGCCTCAGCCACTCCCATCCGGGGAAGAAGGCGCATCAGCTCCGGCCTCACGGCATCCAGCCGGTGGTCCTGAAGATGATTGTGCGCGTCAAAAAGCATGGCTTGCATCTCACCTCCAGTGCTCCGCGAGCGTCCGGATCCTGGCGCGCACGGCGGCGAGACCGTTCAGACGCGTCGGCGACAGGGTTCGCGTGAAACCGCAGCGGCTCCAAAGCTCCGGCTCAACCACGGCCGCCTCCTCTGGCGGCACGCCGCTGTAGAGGTCGCACAACACGGCAACCAGGCCCGCGACCATCGGTGAATCGGCCTCGCAGCGGAAGCGGGTGAGTCCGTCCCGCAGCTCCCCGTGCACCCAGACGCGGGAGACGCAGCCGGGCACGATGAGGGTGTCGTCCTTCAGCTCACCGGGCAGCCTTGCTTTTGCCACATAACTGGTGAGCGCAGCGAGGCGTTCATGGGCGTTCTCGATGAGGTTCAGGTCCTCGATGAGCTCGGTCTGTCGGGCGGCCAGTGACATTCGGTGCGAGGGCTGGATCGTCATTTGCCGAGCAGACCGCCGCCGACACCCTTGAGCAGGTCGAGGCCTTTTTCAGCGGCGTCCGAGGCCTTCTTCACGGCGTCGGCGGGGTTTTTGATCATCTCGGTGGCACCCTTCAGCGCCTCGCCGGGCTTTTTGGCCAGGTCATCGCCAAGCACCGGTTTCAGCAGGGCTTCACCCACCGCGCCCGCCGCCTCGGCCGGGGCGTTGAGCAGGGCTTTTCCGGCCCCGCCGATCAGACGCGCGGTGAGATCCTCCTCGGGCCTGTCGATGGTGCCGGTGATGCGCAGGGGCGCCCACAGCATGCCGGCGGCCGCCCCCGGATGGCTGCTGGTGAAGACATGCTGCCTGGCGCCGGGGATCCATGTCAGCGTCTCGGGCGTGACCCCCAGCATGAACTGTCCGTCAAGCCGGCCGCCCTGGATGTCCAGCCTGCCCTCCACGCGTAACAAACCATTCGACTGGATGACGATGTCCTCGAACTTCCGCGACTGTCCGGCGCCGCTGACGCGGGTGGTGGCGATGTCCAGCACGAGGCTCTTGAAGCGTTCGACATTGGTGTAGGAGGCCAGCCTTCCGAGCAGCGGCACGGCGGTGAGCGCGGCATCCTTCAGCCGGGCCGTCCCTTTCACGGCGGGCTCGGCGCCCGCCTTGCCGACGATGTCCAGATCACCCTCCACCAGGCCGGTGAGGCGAAGCTTCCAGTCATCGCTGACCACTTCCTTCAGCGGCACGCCGGCGAAGTGCGTGCTGATCTCCCAGCTCTTTTGCCGGGGACGGACATGACCGCTCGCGGTGATCTCGCTCTCCCCCATCCAGGTGAGGGTGGCGTGGGTGAGATGCAGGTCGTCCCGGCTCATGCGCGCGGTGGCGCGGGTGAGGTTGAATTTCATCGGATGAACCTGCGTCGGCAGCTTGACCGGAGTCTCCAGGATGCCTTCCTCAACGGTGGCCAGGATGGAGGACTCCCCCTGCTGCCAGGCGCCCAGGCGCAGCCTGGAACCGGCAAGGCGCCAGGGGCCGGGATAACTCAGGGCAAAGCTGTCAAAGCGAATGCCGTCGATCTCCGTCCGGTCCGGAAGATAACCCTTCAGCCATCCCGGGATGGAGCTTTTACCGGGCGCTTGTTCACCGCTGTCCTGCCCCGGCTCATCACGAGACGAGTCCGCCGCCTTCAGGTCGCGGGCCCCGCCCTCAAAGGACAAGGCAAGCGAGTCAGCACCGGTCTCAATGACCTTCCACCGGCGGTCGCGAAACGCGTTCCAGTCGAGAGCCAGGCGCAGGGCGCTGACCTCGGCCTTCCAGCCGTTGCCGGTGCTGGCCGTCAGGGAGCGGGTGGTGACCTGGTCTCCCGACCAGCGCAGCGGTTCAAGCGTGACGCCGCCCTTCACCTGCATCCCCAGAAACTGCTCCATGCGGCCGCGAAACTCGTCCTTCTGCAGATAACCGCGCACCCAGTTCATGACCAGCATGGGCGCCAGCAGCAGGACAAGCCCGGCCGCCAGCCCAAGCCCGGCCAGGACCGTCATCCATCGGGGGACCTGGCGGGAACGGCGGCGGGTGCGGGTGGACATGGACGGCCAAGATGCTGTCGTTCGGGGCGGGCGCAAGCCTCAGGGCAGCCGCACCCGGCCGGGCGGCACGCTGACATGCGGATGGTTCGCGGCAAGAAAGCGCCAGGGGCGGTCCACCGCCCGGGAGATGCCGACGCGGATGTCGGTGACGACCACCGGCCGCATGCCGGAGGGTCGCAGCCCGCAGCCCTCCGGGCGTCCCCGGCCCGCCATGAGCGTGCCATGGTGCCCGCCCGTGACCCCCAGGGCCACGCCGGCCTTGCCCGGCCCCGAGCACAGATCTTGAACACGCTTTTTGTTACGCCGCTGCATCATTTGTTCGACGCCCAGCCGGGGCTCCAGTGCGCGCACGAGGACCAGGCCGTCCCGGCCGCCGCCCTTCACCAGGAGGTTGAACAGCCAGTACATGCCGTAGTTGAGGTAGACATAGGCGGCGCCGGGCGGCTTGACCCGCACAAATTCCCGCGCCCCCTGCCTGGAAAAGGTGTGGCAGGCCTCGTCATCCTCGGCGGCATAGGCCTCGGTCTCGACGATGATTCCCGAGCAGCCCCGCCAGACCAGCTCCACGCCGATGAGGTCATGCGCGACGGAAAGCACGTCACGCTCGAAGAAGCCGGTCTTGAGAAAGGGGGCAGCCTTCATGGCTTCACAGGCCGGTGGGATGATCGACAAAGCACCCGGGCAGGCCGAACTGCCTCTCCAGGTGCGCTGCCAGGGCCTTCACGCCGAAGGTCTCCGTGGCATAGTGGCCGCCATAAAGAACGTTGATGCCCAGTTCCTCCGCCAGCGTGTAGCTCCAGTGCGGCCCCTCGCCGGTGATGAAGGTGTCCACGCCCGCGCGGGCGGCGGCGGCAATTTCAGAACCGCTGCCTCCGGAGGAGATGCCGATGCGCCGGGTGATCCTCGGTCCTCCGGCGCAGACGTGCACGCGGCCGCCGCCGAGGGCCTGCGTGAAGCGGGCCACGACTTCATCGAGCGCCAGCTCGGCATCGCACATCACGCCGACGGGCAGGCCTTTGTATTCCAAAAATCCGCAGGCCGACGTCAGGCCCATGGCGGCGGCGATGCAGGCGTTGTTGCCCAGCGTGGGATGGGCGTCGAGAGGCAGGTGCGCGCTGTAGATCGCCAGATTGTTTTCGAGGGCCAGGCTCATCCTTTCAAAGGTGCCGCCCGTCCAGGGCTGCAGGCCGGACCAGAACATGCCATGATGAACGATGAGCAGGTCCGCGCGCGTGGCCACGGCCTTTTTCACGACCGGCAGGGTGGCGTCCACCGCCGCGGCGATGCGCGTCACCTGACCGCTGCGGTTCTGAAGCTGAAGGCCGTTCACGGCGTTCGAGTAGTCCGGCAGTTCGCTGATGCGCAGCGTGCTGTCGAGATGGGCGGTGATGACGGAAAGTGAAGGCATGTCGGCGTGGAGTCGGCCACTATCTCGCACGAAGGTGCCCGCCTGTTCAAGCCATCGCTTGCCCGGAAGTCCGTCCGCAATGTCCGGAAGTCTTGACTTGCGCCTTTTCCAGTCCTGTGGTTGCCAGAGCTTAAACACCGCCTAGTCTCGATTCCGTGATCGCCATCGCAACGGCCAGCCAGAAGGGAGGCGTGGGTAAAACCACGCTCTGCATCAACCTCGCCTATTCACTCGCCCGACGCGGGTGGACGACGCTGCTCGTGGACACGGACCCCCAGGGTGGGGTCGGCCTGTCCCTGGCCAGGTCCACACGCGCCAGGCCCGGCTTTTACGACTTTCTCTGCGGTGCTGAGCGCGACCTGAACCGCCTGGTGCTGTCCACGCGGCTGCCCGAACTGCAGATTCTTCCCGGCGGTCAGTATGATGCGGCGGCAAGGCGCGGCTGGTCCTCCCAGGAGGTGCCCGCGCGCCTGGCCGACCTGCTGCGCGCCGCCGAACTGCGCGGCGTGGACTGCCTGATCATGGACACGGCCGCCGGACTGAATGCGATGACTGAGTCCGTGGTGAAGGCCTGTGACTACGTCGTCCTGCCGCAGCAGGCTGAACCCCTGGCCGTACGCAGCGTTCCTCACATGCTGGAAACCCTTTCCCGCTTTCGGAGCGAAGGCGCCGGGGTCAAGGTCGCGGGCATTCTCATGACCATGGTCGCAGGCGAAAGCCAGGTCAGCCAGAAGGTGGTCTCCGAACTGCGCGCCCTGCTGCCCGCAGACATGCTCTTTGACCAGGCCGTTCCCCGGCTGAACTCGTTCCTCGAAGCCAGCGCCATGGGCGTGCCCGTCGCCCTCCTGAAAAAGAACCCGCCTCCCGAGGCGCTGCTCTTTGACCAGCTCGCCGCCGAGATCGAACGTCGCACCGGCCTTCTCCAGGAGCGCGAATCCAACCATGCCCATGCAAGTCTCCTGGATTGATGCCAATGAAGTCGGCGCCTTGCTTGGAAGGCTGCGTGACACGCCGCCGGCCGAGGCTTCCGTCGAGCTGATGCATGAAGCCCCGGTCCCGCTCGTGGCCGAGCTTGAGCCTGTTCCAGCTGCAGCGCCGGAGCCTGCCGGCGCCGTGCCGCAGCCGCCTGCTGAAACATCATCAGATTCTCATCACGACCTGGATCTGTTCAGGGCACGCCTGCAGGCCATCCGTGAACGAGCCATGAACGCCGGCCTGCTTCCAGGAGACGCCCCGGCGCCCTCGGCGGCGGAACCGGACAGTCTTCCTGCGGCTGAGGTGGTGGAAAGCTTCGAGGAGCGCCCCGGGGAGGAAACACCTCCGGTCTCCGAAGCAACATCTTCGTGGACACCTTACCGGCCTTCCGGCAATTCCGTGAGCGAGCGGCTCGACGGATTCGCCTCATGGGCCCAGCCATTGATGCACGGCTCCCATCTCTTCGTGATTGATGACCAGGGTGACCTGCTCTGGGGAAAGTCTTCGCATCAGGAACTCGTCGTGACGACCGTCATGGCCTGGGTGGCGTTCTCCCGCATGAGCGGCGTCCTCGCCTTTGAACGCGTGCCGCTTCTGCATCAGCGCATGGCGACCGGGGATCATCTGACGGCGCTGCCCTGCCCGACACGACTCGGCTTGCTGCACATCGCCATCACCGGCGGCCACGCGGTGGCTGATGAGCATGTGCCCGAGCTGCGCCAGGCCTTGATCGCAGCAATGGAAGCGTCCTGAACACAAGATCAGCACAAAAAGACCGGCTGCCATTCTGGGGGTTTCAAACGAACCGGATTCTAGATCGTTACCTTTGCCAATCACCGTCCTTCCTCCCTCATGAAACCGCTCGACCTCCAGGTGAATGGCTACGCCGGCACCGACTTCAACCGCGAAGGACTGACCGCCGAAGCCCTGCACCACGCCTGCAAATGCCTCATTGAAGATGGTTGCGACAGCATCCTGGCCACCTTCATCACCGATGACATCCATGCCATGGCGGCGCGCATGGAAACCCTGGTCAAACTGCGTGGGCAGGACGGCCTGGCACGCAGTGTGATCGCAGGCATTCATATCGAAGGCCCCTTCATCAACCCGGAGAAAGGTTATGTCGGCGCCCATCCTCAGCAGCATGTCAAGCCCGCCACCCTGGAGAACGCCAAGCTTCTTCTGGACGCAGCAGGCGGCCTGGCCCGCGTCGTCACCCTCGCCCCTGAGCACGACGAGGGATTTCACACCACGGAGTTCCTGGCCAACAACGGCGTGACGGTCTCGGCCGGCCATTGCAATCCCAGCCTGGACGTTCTGCGCGCCGCCACGGAGCATGGGCTGAGCATGTTCACGCATGTCGGCAATGGCTGCCCGATGCAGATGCACCGGCACGACAACATCATCCAGCGCGCCCTGGCCCTGCGCGACAGGCTCTGGCTCTGCTTCATCCCCGACGGTGTGCACATCGAGTTCTTCGCCCTGGCCAACTATCTGCGCGCCGCCGGGCTGGAGAAAACCATCTTTGTCACGGACGCCATCTCCGCCGCCCGCCTCGGCCCGGGCAAGTACAGCCTGGCCGGCTGGGACATCCTCATCGGGGACGACCTCGTCGCCCGCAGCCCGGACGGTTCCCACTTTGTCGGCAGCACGGTCACCATCCCGCGCATCCTGGCCAACGGTCAGCAGCAGCTCGGGCTCAGCAAGGCCGATCTGGCCCGGCTTCTGGACTCCAACCCGCGCAAGGCGGTCGGCCTGTAGGTCCCGGCAACCTGGGATTGACCCAATCCATTGTTCGTCCTTTGTTATGCGCCGTGCGTATCTTGCGCACCCCACGAAACCCATCCCTCATCCCAACCCATCCTTCCCATGGCCCTCTCCGTCGGCTCCGCCGCCCCTGACTTCACCGTGACCACCCTCGGCGCCAGCGGCCCCGAGCTCTTCAAGCTGTCCGAACACATCGGCGCCTCCAACATCCTCCTGCTCTTCGTGCCCATGGCCTTCACCGGCGTCTGCACCAAGGAGTTCTGCGAGCTGTCCAGCAGCATCAACGAATACAAGTCCCTGAACGCCACCGTCATCGGCGTCAGCGGCGACAACCCCTTCGCCCAGAAGGCCTGGGCCGAGAAGGAGGGCATCACCCTCCAGCTCCTCAGCGACTATGACCACAAGGTCACCACGGCCTACGGCGTCGCCTACGACAGCTTCCTGCCCGCCAAAAACCTGATCATGGGCGGCGTGCCGAAGCGCTCCGCCTTCATCATCGACAAGGCCGGAGTCATCCAGTACGCCGAGGTTCTCGAAAGCCCCGGTGACCTGCCCAACTTCGCCGCCATCAAGACGAGGCTGGCCGAGCTGGGCTGAACGACCTCACCTCAAGCATGACTTTGGCGGCGGGCCTGAAACGGCCCGCCGCTTGTTTTTGATCGACTCACCGCCGCCGATAGGATCACCTCGCGTCCTGCGTCCTTTCCAGCCTCAACCATGATCCCCATCGACCTCAGCGGCAAAGTCGCCCTCATCACCGGAGCCTCCCAGGGCATCGGCGCCCAGATCGCCCGCACCTTTCACCGCGCTGGCGCCACCGTGGTGCTCAACCACCCGGGCCTGGACAACACCGCCGCCGACGCCCAGGCGCTTGCGGATGAGCTCAACGTCCACCGCGCCGACAGCGCCGTCGTCATCGCCGCCGATGTCTCCAAACCGGATCAGATGCAGGCCATGATGGGCCTGGTTCAGACGCAGTGCGGCGGGCTTGACTTCCTCGTCAACAACGCCGCCATCATCAAGGACCGCACCATCGCCAGGATGAGTCTCGAGGAATGGGATGCTGTGATCGACGTGAACCTTTCCGGCGTCTTCTACGGCTGCAAATACGCCCTCGAGATCATGCGCGAGGGCGGGGCCATCGTCAGCTTCGGCAGCATCGCCGCCATCCAGGGCTTCTTCGGCCAGGCCAACTACGCCTCCGCCAAGGCAGGCGTGCAGGCGATGATGCGCGTGCTCAGCCGCGAGGCCGCCAAACGCAACATCCGCGCCAATGCGGTCGCTCCCGGCGTGATCGACACCAGCATGGCCGCCACCATCCCCGAGCCGGTGCGCGCCGAGATGCTGAAAAACGTGCCGCTGGGCCGCTTCGGCACCACGGAGGAGGTGGCCAGCGTGGTCCTCTTTCTCTGCTCGCCCCTGGCCAGCTACGTGACCGGCCAGACCCTCGAGATCAATGGAGGCTGGAGAGGCTGACATGCGCGCTCCGGCAATTCTCGCCACCGCTGACCAGGCCGTCGCCGCCATCCCGGACGGCGCCACGATCGCCATCGGCGGCTTCGTCGGCGCGGGCCATCCGGAGATGCTCACGGCGGCTCTGGAACGCCGCTTTCTGGAAACCGGCGCCCCCCGTGACCTGACGCTTTACTACTGCGCCGGCCAGGGCGACCGGGCCGACCGCGGACTCAATCACCTCGCGCATCAGGGCCTGGTGAAACGTGTCATCGGCGGTCACTGGAACCTGGCCCCCAAGCTGGGCACGCTCGCCCTCGCCAATGAGATCGAGGCCTACAACCTGCCCCAGGGCGTGCTCTGCTGCCTGCTCCGCGAGATCGCGGCCAAACGCCCCGGCCTCATCACCCAGGTGGGCCTCAACACCTTCATCGACCCGCTGATGTCCGGCGGCAGGATGAACGCCCGGACGGTCGAGCCTTTGGTGGAGCGCCTGGAACTCGACGGCCAGCCCTGGCTTCGCTACAAGCCGGTGCCGGTTCATGTCGGGCTGATCCGGGCCACCTATGCCGATGCCCGAGGCAACCTCAGCATGGAGGGCGAGGGGCTGGTGGGAGAGGTTCTGCCCATCGCGCAGGCGGCGAAAAACCACGGCGGCATCGTCATCGCCCAGGTCGAAAGCCTCGTCGACTCACTGCCGGATCCGAAGTCGGTGCGCGTGCCCGGCATCCTCGTCGATTACATCGTCACCAGCGGCGGTGTGCAGCATGACCAGACCTTTGGCGAATCCTTCAACGAGGAGTTCGTTGTTTCCCAGTCCGCCGCATTTGAGCTTCCCGCCATGCCCGAGTCCGAGCGCAAGGTCATCGGCAGGCGCGCGCTTCAGGAGGTCCGCGCCGGTGACATCGTCAACCTCGGCATCGGCCTGCCCGAAAGCGTGGCCATGGTGGCGGCGGAGACGGGACGACTGGGCGACTTCACCCTGACGGTCGAAAGCGGCCCCATCGGCGGCGTGCCGGCCTCGGGACTGAGCTTCGGCTGCAGCCACTTTCCCGAGGCCATCATCGACCAGCCCGCCCAGTTCGATTTTTATGACGGCGGTGGCATCGACATCGCGGTGCTTGGCGCGGTGGAGGTGGACGCGCAGGGCAGCGTCAACGTCACCAGCTTCGCCGACCGTTTCGCCGGCGTGGGAGGTTTTGTGAACATCGCCCAAAGCGCGCGCCGCCTGGTCTTCTGCTGCACCTTCCAGGCCAAGGGCCGGCCCAAATTCGTGAGTGAAATCCAGCACGTCTGCTTCCACGGCCCGACGGCGCTGGCGCGCGGCCAGCAGGTGCTCTATGTCACCGAACGCGCCGTCTTTGAGCTGGTGCCTGAAGGCCTTAGGCTTGTTGAAATCCTCGGCGGCCATGACCTTCACCAGGACGTCCTCTCACAAATGCAGTTCCATCCTCTGGTCTCCGATTCCCTGATCCATTCGCCATGACTCCCGTCCATCTTGTTGATGCCCGCCGCTCCGCCATCGGCCGCTTCGGCGGCGGCCTGAAAGACCTCGCCGCCGTGGATCTCGCCTGCGCCGTCGCGGAGCAGGTCGTGCCCGCCGGACTTCGCCCGCACATCGGCCAGGTGATCGTCGGCCAGGTGCTTCAGGCTGGCGCGGGCATGAACGTGGCACGTCAGGTCGGCCTCAAACTTGGACTGCCCGAACAGGTGCCCGCCTTCACCGTCAACATGGCCTGCGGCTCCTCGCTGAAGGCGGTGGCGCTCGCCGCGGACGCCATCCGTGCGGGAGAAAGCGGCCTCGTGCTGGCGGGCGGCGTGGAGGTGATGAGCCGCGCGCCGCACTACGTGATGGACGCCCGCTTCGGCCGGAAGCTCGGCGACGTCGCGATGCAGGACGCCCTGTTCGTGGACGGCCTCAGCGATCCGCTCCTGAAGATCGGCATGGGCGAGACCGCCGAGCGCATCGCTGACAGGCTGGGCATCACACGCCAGGAGCAGGACGCCTTCGCCGCGCTGAGCCAGTCCCGCGTCGCGGAGCATCGCACGTCACTCGCCCGGGAAATCGTGCCCGTGGCCGGAGTCGGGGCGGACGAACATCCCCGCGCTGACACCACGGCGGAGTCGCTCTCCAAGCTCAGGCCATCCTTCCGGAAGGACGGCACGGTCACCGCCGGCAACGCCTCCGGTATCAATGATGGTTCGGCCATGGTGCTGCTGGCCGGCGGGAACGCCCTGCAGGCGCACGGTCTCGTCTCCCGGGCGCGCATCCTGGCCTGCACGGCGGTGGGCTGCGATCCTGCCGTCATGGGCCTGGGCCCGGTCGGTGCCATCCGACGCCTTTGCGAGGTCACCGGTTGGAACCTTGCGGATGTCGAAGCGGTCGAGATCAACGAGGCCTTTGCCGTGCAAACCCTGGGCTGCGCCCGTGAACTCGGCCTGCCTCTCGAAAAGCTCAACCAACGAGGCGGCGCGATCGCCCTCGGCCATCCCATCGGTGCCAGCGGCGCCCGCGTCCTGGTGACCCTGCTGCACCTCATGGAGGACAGGAACCTTCACCGCGGCATCGCCAGCCTCTGCATCGGCGGCGGCATGGGAATCGCCATGGCCGTGGAAAGATAGCCTCCTCGCAAACAGACAGCTTTTCGTCGCAAGCCCCGGAATCCCCGCATTATCCTCAGCCTATCTTCTTTTATGAAACTGCTCCCCGTCCTTCTCCTTTCCGCCGCCACCGCCACCTGCGCATTTGCCGACCCCGTCGCTCTTTTTGACGGCCGGACCTTCACCGGCTGGGAGGGCAACACCGGCGGCGTCTGGCGCATCGAGGACGGCGCCCTGGTGGCGGGCAGCCTGGAGAAGAAGCAGGAGAAGAACGACTTCCTGGCCACCACCAAGTCGTATTCAAACTTCGAGCTGACGCTGAAATGGAAGCTGGAGGGCACCGAAGGATTCGTGAACGGAGGCGTGCAGTTCCGCACCAAGCGCATTCCCAACCACCATGAGGTGTCCGGCTACCAGGCCGACCTCGGCAAGGGCTATGACGGCGCTCTCTATGATGAAAGCCGCCGCAAGAAGATGCTCGCCCAGCCCTCCCCCGAAGTGCTGGAAAAGGCCCGCAAACCCCTGGGTGAATGGAACGACTACCGCATCCGTGCCGAAGGCCCGCGCATCCAGATCTGGCTCAACGGCGTCCAGACCGTCGATTACACCGAGACCGAGCCAGGCATCGAAATGAGCGGCATCATCGCCGTGCAGATCCATGGCGGCGCCACCTCCATCGTCCGCTACAAGGACCTCCGCATCGAGGAGCTTAAGTAAGGCCGCGTCCCCGGGTTTTTCGGCCTTTGACATCCTGCCCTTTCTCAACTCCTCATCCCTGTCCATGTCCAAAGGCCTCGGCGAAACCCGCACCCAGTTCTTCCATCTCGGCAGCGCCGCCGAGCCGTTTGTCTTCGCCAATGGTGAGCAGCTGCCCGGCATCACGGTCGCCTACGAGATGTATGGCAGGCTGAACGCCCGCAAGACCAACGCCATCCTGCTGTTTCACGCCCTGTCAGGCAGCCAGCACGCCGCCGGTTACAACCCGGAGGTGCCGGGGCTCTTCGGCCGCTGGACCGATGACGTGAAGCAGGGCTGGTGGGACCTTTTCATCGGCCCCGGCAAGGCGCTCGACACCAACCGCTACTGCGTCATCTGCGCCAACTACCTCGGCGGCTGCTACGGCAGCAGCGGGCCGGCCTCGTTGAACCCGGAGACCGGCAAACCTTACGGCGCCGACTTCCCGCCGGTGCTGAGCAGCGACGTGGTGCGCAGCCAGGCCGCGCTGCTGGATCATCTTGGCATCAAAAAGCTGCACGCCGTCATCGGCTCCTCCGTCGGCGGACTGCTGGCGATCAACTTCGCCACGCTCTATCCTGAGCGCGTGAAGATCGTCATGCCCGTGGCCACCGGCCTGCGCACGACGGTGCTGACCCGCCTGACCCTGTTCGAGCAGGTGCTGGCCATCGAAAACGATCCGCATTTCAAAGGCGGTGATTACTACGACGGCGAGGCTCCCGAGTACGGCCTGGCGCTGGCCCGCATGATCTCGCACAAGACCTTCGTCCACCTAGACGCCATCGAACGGCGCGCCCGCCAGACCGTGTCCCAACCCAACGGCCAGCTCGCCTGGTACCAGGTCGGCCACAACGTCGAAAGCTACATGCTGCACCAGGGCAAGAAGTTCGTGAAGCGCTTCGATGCCAACGCCTACCTGCGCATCATCAACATGTGGCTGCGCTACGACCCCCTGCGCGATGCCGGCGTGGACAGCTACGACGAGCTCTTCGCCCGCAGCCGCCAGGCGGGGCATCACTACCTGGTGTTCAGCATCGACAGCGACTTCTGCTTCTACCCCGAGGAGCAGGCGGAGATGGTCTCCGCCCTCGAGCGCGCCGACGTTTCGAGCATGCACATCACCGTGCACTCGGACAAAGGCCACGACTCCTTCCTCCTCGAACCCCAGCTCTACACCCCGCATCTGGTTTACACCCTGGAAGGTCGCTGGCAGAAATCCTCCCTCGACGAACCCGTCAACGACGTGGAATAGGCGGGGAAATTGAAAACCCCGGGCAGAGCAGCCCTAAAATGAGGCGGATGCTCTGCTCGTGCAGACTGGCAGCCACTTTTTAGGAAAAAAAATCTGCAGCCCCAAACACTTCAATCCGAGGGTGCGCAACCGAGGCAGCAAAAGGGCTCGTCGTTGTTGAAGAGCTTTTTTCTTTTTCACATTAATTATTATCACTCATTCTTAAAATTCAGGCCCGGCAGATCTCAATAAGCTCATGTTTCATGAGTTTTAATTCGGGCACTTTTCTTCACTCATCAGGCTGGCTCCTTTCTAACACGCCCCTCTGGCTTTCCCACTCAGCAACGCGAACGGCTTCGACACTTCTGCTGGCAGCCTGCATCCTTCTTCAAGATCCTGTGCTTCTTGCCCAGTCAATCGCCGAGCCCACCGAAAACCTCAGAGCCACCTTGCAAGCAAACGGCCAGAGCATCCTTCTGCAATGGTGGGGCAAGTCCGGCCGAACCTACTTTGTGCAAACCTCCCCGACCTTGAACCTCGGTGAGGACTGGAGCTATGAAGGCCATGTCCTGACGGGCACGGGCGCCTTTCTTTCCGTCAGCCTCCCGGCACAGCCGTCTCCAAGCTTCATCCGCCTGCGCTACACCGACCAGCCGGTGACAGGCGACCCCTATGAGGCTGACCCTGACCAGGACGGATTGAGCAATCGCGAGGAGATCCAGACGCATGGCACGAATCCGCTTGATACGGACAGCGATGACGACGGCATGCCGGACGGCTGGGAGGTGCAGCATGACCTGAATCCACTGTCTGCCGTGGACAGCCATGGCGCGCAGGGTGATCCCGATGGTGACACCTTGACCAACCTCATGGAATATCAGCTCGGATCATCCCCCTGGTTGATTGACACGGATGGAGACCTGCTGCCTGACTGGTGGGAGTTCCGCAATCAAACCTCGCTCATCAGCAATCTCGGCCAGGACGGCCCCACGGGGGACATCGACCAGGATGGCTACACCAACCTGCAGGAATACCGGGTGTTGAGCGATCCCCGGAACGCCTCATCCTATCCAGGCTCGGGTGGGCCCCGCCAGGAGTTCGGGGGCGGCGGCAACACCACACCGAACCCATCCTTTGCAGCCTTCCTGGCCAGACGTGTTCGTCAAATGAGCTTCGGATCTTCCCACCGCTTTTTCAGACCCATCATCTATGACTGGGATATCTATCATGAGCGTGAGGTGCCCAATGCCAGCCCGCCGCCACCGCCCGATGACCAATTCAACGGGGATGCGGACGTGAACGGAAACACGCAGGATCCCGGAGATCCCAGGGACATCCCCGACCCCTGGGAACCCACCATCTGGGAAAGGTGCGACCCTGACAGCCCTGGAGCAATCATGAGAAAGGAGCTTACAATGTTCAGTGAGATGGACCTTAGCTGCGATACTCCTGCTGAAGAGGAGCGATATTCACATTATGTGATCACGAACGCCTATCCGGGTGAGGGGGGCAGGGTGGAAGTCGAGGATTCCAGCCTTGAATTCAGCCGATCCAAGGCCCTGGCGGCCATGGAGTCGTTGCCGATGTATCAAGGCAGCCCTGAAAACGGCTGGATGGGAGCAGGACGCTGGGGCACTTTTGTCAGCACGGTGACGTCCCAATGGCACTATCAAATAGATGAAGAGGAGGAGCTTTGCTGCTATGGGCAGGATGGACAGATCTGGAACAGCTATCCGTTTTACATGAGCTACGTCACCATGTCCCAGGAGGAGGTGAGGAATCAGTGCAACCAGCCCGCGCCAGCGGCGCTGACGCAGGCCTTTGTGCTGGTCAAAAGAGAGATTGACCTGTCCGGGCCGGGCAGCGGCGCTGGAAACACCGAGACGGTCACAGTCTTGGGAAGCCTGGAGCTGAGGATTGAGGAAGGGCAGATGATCTCCAGCCAGGCGAGTGCAAACTTTCCGCTGCCGGAGGGAGTGTCCGTGCAGGGCGGAACCATCCTGCTGACCTCACCCCCCGTCGCCCCCGGCAAGAGGGCCTCTTATGACCTCCTCCCCATTGAGGTAAACGTCAACGACACCACCGACGCGAGGGATGACATGGTGCGCAAGGAGCAGAAAATCGGCAGCACCGCATGGCGGCAGTGGATACCTTGCACGGTGAAGATACCCGAGAGCGGCCCAGGCAAGACCATCACCAGCATCGGAGTCACGGCGGAGAGTGGAACGATGAAGTTTGTGCAGGACTCATCAACACCACCAACCCACACGACCGAAGGAGCCGCAAACGTGGCGGTCACGCTTGATGCTCAAGGTCAAGGCAAGTTCTGGATCACCGGCATCACGCAGAGCACCACCAAAGGAGACGCCAAGCTCCAGATCAGAAAGAACGGAGCCACTGGCGGTGTGCTCGCCACGCAATCCATGACGGTGTTTTGGTTTGATAGCACGATCAAAGCTGAGGCCAAGGGTAATGCCAACGACACAGCGATAGCGCTATCAGCAGACAAGAAAACTTACGGTATCGTGCTTGGAAACGGAATGGACATCACTGCGACAGCGTCGGTTGTCCCAGCCGGGCTTGACCACACCGTGAAGCAAATTGCTGATTGGCAACTCGGCATCATGCAGAACGTCGCTACAACCAGAACGTGGCGAGGGAAGAACACGGTCAACGGTGTCGAGACAAAGGCCAAGGGTGTCTATCAAACCACTGATCGTCTCGATACACTTCAACCAGCTCCAGAGATCATTATGCAGATCAGTGAGATCGGCGGTGCTCAAAAATTTGAAGCTACACGTCCCGCGACCTCTGACACTGTTGATCCTCCCTTCATGCCAGCAGATGACCAAATCCAGACTCACAATGGCGCATGGCTAAAATGGCATGAGAGCGATATGCAAGACACTTTCACGATTTGGTCTGGACTCATCGAGGTGACGAACGGCAATCGCGGAACAGTGTTCATCCCGATCAAGCAGAACGATTGGAAAGCGCACGGCAATAGCTCGCAACAGAACCAAAAAGCCACGCCCTCCACTGGAGACGGTGCCCAGCCAACTAAGGTTCCAAGCACACAGCGACCCACGGCAGTGGATCACATCGGTGATCCAAATAACACAGCCTGGTCTGTCGAAAACAACTAACTCAAGCAATCGTCATGAACACACTTTTTCCTTTAGCCGTCGTCGTCGCTGCATCTGTGATCTCCACGAGTCATTTACGAGCCGAGGTTGTCGCCGATGCCCCGACGCTATCAGGTGAAGCCGCAGGTTTAGCGCAAGCGGCTCGTCTTCTGATCGATTCCACTGAACCGCTCAAGCAGCGAGCAATCGCCGTCGTCACAAACGTAACGGAGGCCCCAGCGCCGGAAGTGCCTGAGCGGCAGTGGCGCAACGATTACACCGGCATTGAAATGGTGGACCGCCCATCAAAGGTGAGCCTCACACTTGAGTTATCGGCCATTGGAAAGAGTGGCGAGCCACCAAACCAAACCGTGATAAAGTGGACCTCTGACTTTGCATCGAACTCAAAATACGGCGGGCATGTGTATCGAGACTTTCGTGAGGTTGTGAAGGCGAGGCCGCTTGTTGCGGCTTCGCTCATTTGCTTCGTGCCGCCGCTCCAAAGTAAGGATGGAGGATTAACCGATGCGATCAACGTTTTGCCAAGTGGCTCACTGGAGGCTCTCGCCAAAGCGATTTCGTGGAGGGCTGCTAACGCTGATCTGTTCCAGTTGCACTCGAACGACAAAGTGATTGAGGCGTTGCGTGCCGAGCTGGTGAGCGCAAATCCATATCAGCGGCTGACTGTCATGCTTCAATTGGTCAAGCTGGCCAAGCTAGGTGCTGATGATGTGGGTGTTGTGCTCAACGCATCGAGCACCCCAGTGGAAATCGCAGCGGCAACCATGCTTGTGATCACCGACGCTTCCGATCTTGTTGGCTCGATTGGTGACGCCCTTGTTGATCCAGCAGCAAGCCGACATCTCCTTGAAGGCGTTGCGATTGGAGCGGCCACTCACTTCTTGAGCCAGCCGAATAGCGAAAGGCTATGGGGGGCAGCCAAGTCATTCCAAATCGTTCGAGGAAGTGCGCCCAATCTTGCCGACACACTCAAAGCAACTATCTCGTTCCCGCTTCTGCTCAAGTTGGCTGATGTCGTGGCACCTAAAGACAGCAGTCGGACTCTCGAAGTGTCTTCTTTGCTGTTTAAGCTGCTCAAGGCATCTTCCGCCCTGCGTCGCTGAAACGGCCTGCAACGTCGAGGGAGCCAACTCCAGCGCTTCGCAAAGCTCGCGGCTCCGCTCATTGCCCACCACCGAAAAGCTCCGCCCTCTCCAACCGGTATGAACCGGGAACATAGGTAACAGATTGACCGGCACGAAGGCGCACCAGCCGTCGCGACCGCAGTCCACGGTAGCGATGTCGGTGGCCCAGCGCTGGTTGGGTGCTGCGGCGATGGACTTGAGGTGCTGCACGCGCGGTCGGCGTCCGGTGTGGCGCTGCCTGCATGTCCAGCGGTGCAGGCGCATGATGAGGTGGACCTTCTTGCGGTTGACGATCATGCCCTGGCCTTTGGTGAGGCGGGCATGGGTCATGCGCACGCCATAGGTGGGGTGAGCTTGGAACACCGCACGGATGGCCTCGACGCACACCGGATCGCATTGCGGCTCGAGGTGGCGTCCACGCGGCTGGTAGTAGGTCGTGGAGCGTGCCACGGCCAAGAGGCGGCACAGCACGCTCACAGGCACCGTCGGGGATCCCGATTGGAGGAGTTGGTTTTGCATGGCTACCACGAACCGAGCACCTCGACGAGGTGGTCACCCGGACGGTGGAGCAGACGCTCAATGCGCTGCTTGACGCGGAGGCCGACCGGCTGTGCGGGGCCAGGCGCTACGAGCACAGCGCGGAGCGAGTGGACACGCGTGCGGGCAGCTACAGCAGGCAGCTGCACACCAAAGCCGGGGAAGTGAGGGTTTTCGGCATCTGGACCTGCATCGCCCCCGCTACATCCAGATCATCAGCTGCTGGACCAGGTCCTTGGTCTGGGTGACGCGGAACTCATCGTCGGCCTGGAGTCGGACCTTGCTGCCGCCGTTGTAGGCGAATTCAAAGATCACCGGCAGCTCACCGGGATGCTGGACCAGGACTTCATGTATGCGGTCCAGGTCGATCAGGCCGTGACGCCGGCAGTCGAGGCGCAGGAGCAGTGGCTTCGGTGGCGCGGGCGGGGCGACCGGCTTTTCCACCACGGTGGTCGCGGCGTTCGGGTTGCGCGCCTTCTTCGGCTGAAGCTCCTTGGCGTCCCCCAGGGTGACTCGGTTGCCCTCGGTGCGCTGGTCCTTCATGCAGCGGCAGCGCAGGCCGAGCACCTTGCCGGGCTGCAGCAGGTCCTTGAACTTCTCATACTCCTCGCTCCAGGCCATCATCTCGATCTGTCCGGTGAAGTCTTCAAAGGTGAAGGTGGCGAAGGGCCGGTTGTCCTTCTTGGAATACTTCACCGCGCAGGTGTTGATGATGCCGGCGATCCAGATGGTCTGCGGTTTCTGCTTGGTGTCCACCTCGTGGATGGCGGCGATCTTGGTGATCTTCGACGAGTCGAAATGACCCCGGAAGTTGTCGAGCGGATGCCCGCTGACGTAGAAGCCGAGCAGCTCCTTCTCATTCGCCAGGATCTCGTCATGCGTCCAGGGCGTGACTGCGGACTGCGTCTCCTGCCGGGCCGCGCCCTTCTTCGGCTTGCCAAGGTCAAAGTCGTCGAAGAGCCCGCCCTGCCCCGCCTTGCGGTCCTTCTGCATGGAGGCGGCGCTGGCCAGCACCTGGTCAAGCCTGGCGAACATGCTGGCACGGTCCTCCTTGGTGAAGTCAAAGGCCCCCGCCTTCACCAGCGACTCCATGGTCTTCTTGTTCACCGACTTGGTGTCAAGCCGTGAACAAAAGTCCTCGAGGCTCGTGAACGGACCGTTCCTACCCCGCTCCTCGATGGCCGAGGCCATGGCGGCCTCACCGACATTCTTGATCGCCGCCAGTCCGAAACGGATGGCGTTGGGCACACCCTCGGGCGTCTCCGCATTCTTGGTTCGCTCAGGGGCGAACACCAGCAGGCTGCGGTTCACGTCCGGCGGCAGGATGTCGATGCCCATGCGCTGGCATTCGCTGACAAAGTTGGCGATCTTGTCGGTGTTGCTGACCTCGAGACTGAGCACGCCGGTCATGAACTCGACCGGGTAGTTCGCCTTCAAAAAGGCGGTGCGGTAGGTGACGATTCCGTAGGCGGCGGAGTGGGACTTGTTGAAGCCGTACTGGGCGAACTTCTCCAGCAAGTCGAAGATTTCGTTCGCCTGCTTGGAGCCGATGCCGTTGGTCTTTTCACAACCCTCGACGAAGACAAGACGCTGGCGGGCCATCTCGGCGGCGTCCTTTTTGCCCATGGCGCGGCGAAGAAGGTCCGCCTGGCCCAGCGTGAAGCCTGCGAGCAGGTTCGCCGCCTGCTGCACCTGCTCCTGATAAACCAGGATGCCGTAGGTCTCCTTGGCGATCTTCTCCAGCAGCGGGTGCGGATACTCGACCTTCTCCAGGCCCTTCTTGCGGTTGATGTAGTCGGGGATGAACTGCATCGGCCCCGGTCGATACAGGGCAAGAATGGCGATGATCTCCTCAATCTTGTCCGGCCCCAGCTGCTTGCAGGTGTTGACCATGCCGCCGGATTCCATCTGGAACACGGCGACTGTCTCGCCTCTCTGGATCAGTTCGAAGGTTTTCAGGTCCTCGAGCGGCGCATCCGCCGCCCGGAAGCCGGGCACCCGCTTGTGAATCCACTTCTCCGCCTCCTCGATGACCGTCAGGGTCTTCAGGCCGAGGAAGTCCATCTTCAGCATGCCCAGCTCGGTGAGCGGCTTCATGGCAAACTGGGTGACGATTTCCTCCTCGTTGCCGCGGGTGAGGGCGATGAAGGTGGACAGCGGCTTGTCGCCGATGACGATGCCGGCGGCATGGATGCCGGTGCCGCGCGTGGTCCCCTCCAGGAAGGTGGCATGCTTCCAGAGCTCCTGTGCCGCCGAGTCGGTCTCGAGCAGCGACTTCAGCTCGGGGTTCTTCTCCTGGGCGTCCTTGAGCTCGATGTTCAGCTCGTCCGGGATCATCTTCGCCAGCCGGTCGGAGTCGCCGTAGCTCCAGCCCAGCACACGGCCGACGTCGCGGATGACGCTCTTGGCGCCCATGGTGCCGAAGGTGATGATGTGGCTGACGCTCAGCTCGCCGTACTTCTCGCGCACATACTGGATGACCTCGGGACGGCGCGTCTGGCAGAAGTCGATGTCGATGTCCGGAGGACTGACACGCTCCGGGTTCAGGAAGCGCTCGAACACCAGCTCGAAGCGAAGCGGGTCGATGTCCGTGATGCCAAGCACATACGCGACGAGCGAACCGGCGGCGGAGCCACGGCCCGGACCGACCGGGATGCCGTGCTCCTTGGCCCAGTTGATGAAGTCCCAGACGATCAAGAAGTAGCTGGTGAAGTTCTTTTCGTTCAACAGCGCCAGCTCATAATCCATGCGCTTGCGCAGCACCTCGTCATTCAGCGCACGGTCCCGGCTGTAGCGCCGGATCAGCCCCTCCTCGCAGAGCTGGCGCAGGTAGTCGCTGCGATCCATCCCGTTCTCGGGGTTGTAGAGCGGGTAGCGGTCGATGCTGGTCGAGTCGAGGCGGATGTCCAGGTTGCACTTCTCGGCGATCTCCAGGGTGGCGTCGCAGGCCTCGGGGATCTCGGCAAACAGGGCGCGCATCTCCTCAGCCGTCTTGAAGTACACCTCGGGCGAGTAGGTCAGGCGGTTCTGGTCATGGACGTTCGCCCCGGTGCCGATGCAGATCAGCAGGTCATGGCTTTCATGATCCTCGCGGTTCATGAAGTGGACGTCGTTGGTGGCGACCGTCTTCAAGCCGTAGCTTTTGCTCCATTCCAGGAGCTGCCGGGTGACGGTCCGCTGCTGCTCCATGCCGTGGTTCTGGAGCTCCAGGTAGAAGTTCTCCGGGCCGAAGATGTCCACGAACTCCCGCAGGCTCTTCTCCGCCTCGTCCTTGCGGTCGGTGAGGAGAAGCTGGTTGATCTCGCCGTTGATGCAGCCGCTCAGGCAGATCAGGCCCCTGCTGTGCTGGCGCAGCAGGTCCTTGTCCATCCGCGGGTGGTACCACTGGCCGAAGAGGTGGGCCTCGGTGACGATCTTGGACAGGTTTTCATAGCCCTCGTTGCTGGAGGCCAGCAGGGTCAGGTGGGAGGCCCGCTTCCGGCCGGGCACCTCCTTCTTCTCGTGCATCGAACCGGGCGCCAGGTAGGCCTCGCAGCCCAGGATGGGCTTGACGATCTTTTCCAGCTGCTCCGGGGTGGCCTCCTCCCCCTTTTTCAGCTTCGGCTTCGTCTTCAGGGCGGCCATGTAGAAGTCGATGGCAGCGTACAGGTTGCCATGGTCGGTGATGGCCACGGCCGGCATTTTCAGCTTCTGGGCCCGCTTCACCAGGTCATCAATCCGGCAGGCCCCGTCGAGCAGGGAGAAGTCGGAGTGGACGTGAAGATGGACGAAGTTGTCTGCCATGGGCCGGGCGCACTCCCTGGGTCAAGGGGAGGCCCCTGGCAACGCTAAAATCAGGCCTAACCGATTCGTCGCGAAGATTGTGAATAAGTCAAAACCGGCAGGGGAAGTGCTCCCGGGGAGGATTCCAGCCTTGCGTTCCAGAACCATCGCGCCTAAATGCGGCCCCCTTTTGCACAAAAATGACCTCCTCAGGACTCTCCCAAAACGGTCTCCCGCCCGCCCAGGGCCTCTATGATCCACGCAACGAGCACGATGCGTGCGGCGTCGGCTTTGTCTGTCATATGAAGGGGAAAAAGTCCCACAAGATCGTCGCGGACGCCCTGCAGATCCTGGAAAACCTCGACCACCGCGGCGCCTGCGTGGAGGAAAACACCGGCGACGGCGCGGGCATCCTCATCCAGATGCCGCACAAGTTTCTCGCCAAGGTGGCGAAGGCCGCCGGCTTCGAGCTCCCCGCCCCCGGCCAGTATGGCGTGGCCAATGTCTTCACCTCCCGCGATCCCGAGGCCCGCAAAAAGAGCCAGGCGACCTTTGAAAAGGTGGCGGATGAAGAAGGCATGCCTGTCATCGGCTGGCGTGACCTGCCGACGGACAATTCCACCCTCGGCAAGTCCGCCAAGGCCAGCGAACCCGTGGTCCGTCAGGTCTTTGTGAAACGCCCCGCCTCCGCGGCGGATGACCTCGCCTTCGAGCGCAAGCTTTACGTCCTTCGCAAGGTCGCCCACAACGCCATCCGCGTGGCAAAGATCGACACCAGCTGGTACGCCCCCAGCATGAGCTGCCGCACCCTGGTGTACAAAGGCATGCTCACCCCGGCCCAGGTCGGCGGTTATTACCTCGACCTCAGCGACGCCGACATGGAGTCCGCCCTGGCCCTGGTTCACAGCCGGTTCTCCACCAACACCTTCCCCAACTGGGAGCGCTCCCACCCCTACCGCTACATCGCCCACAACGGCGAGATCAACACCCTGCGCGGGAACATCAACTGGATGCTCGCCCGCCAGTCCCTGTTCGCCTCGGATCTGTTCGGAGACGACATTCAGAAGATCAAGCCGGTGATCAACGTCGACGGCTCCGACTCGACCATCTTCGACAACTGCCTCGAGCTCCTCGTTCTCAGCGGCCGCTCGCTGCCGCACGCGATGATGATGATGATTCCTGAGCCCTGGAGCGGCCACGAGTCGATGAGCGAGTCCAAGAAGGCTTTCTACGAATATCACTCCTGCCTCATGGAACCCTGGGACGGCCCCGCCTCCGTGGCCTTCACCGACGGCACCATGATGGGCGCCACCCTGGACCGCAACGGCCTGCGCCCCTCCCGCTACTACGTCACCCACGACGACCTCGTCATCATGGGCTCCGAGGCCGGCGTGCTGCCCGTCGAACCCGCCAACGTCAAGCTCAAGGGCCGCCTGCAGCCCGGCAAGATGTTCATCGTCAACATGGAGGAGGGTCGCATCGTCCCCGACGACGAGATCAAGGAGAAGATCGCCGCCGAGAAGCCCTACCGCGAATGGCTCGACAAGAACCTCGTGAAACTGGCGGACATCGCCGACGGCGCCCCCTGCCCCCTCCCCGACCATGAGACCATGCTGCAGCGCCAGCAGGCTTTTGGTTACACCTGGGAGGACCTGCGCATGCTCATGGTGCCCATGGCCCGTGACGGCGTCGAGGCCATCGGCTCGATGGGCACGGACATCCCCATCGCGGTACTCTCCAACAAGGCCAAGCTACTCTACGACTACTTCAAGCAGCTGTTCGCCCAGGTCACCAACCCGCCGATCGACTGCATTCGCGAGGAGATCGTCACCTCCCCCGTGACCACCATCGGCCGCGAGGGCAACCTGCTCGATCCTAAGCCGGAAAGCTGCCACCTGATCGAGCTGAAGACGCCGATCCTCAGCAACGAGGAACTTTCCAAGCTGAAGTCCATCGCCGAAGGCCAGTTCGCCTCCGCCACCCTCGACATCACCTTTGACCCGAAGAAGGGCGCCAAGGGCCTCGAAGCCGCCATGAACGCGCTGTGCGCCCAGGCTGACCAGCTCATCAAGCAGGGCCGCAACATCCTCATCCTCACCGACCGCGGCGTCAGCGCCAACAAGGCCCCCATCCCGGCCCTCCTCGCCGTCGGCGGCCTGCACCATCACCTCATCCGCCAGGGCACCCGCACCCAGTGCGACATCGTCCTCGAATCCGGCGAACCGCGTGAGGTGCACCACTTCTGCACGCTCATCGGCTTCGGCTGCGGCGCGATCAACCCCTATCTCGCCTTCGAAACCCTGGATGACATGATCCGCCAGGGACTGCTGGTGAACGTCGATCACAAGAAGGCGGTTTACAACTTCATCAAGGCCGCCACCAAGGGCGTCATCAAGGTCGCCTCCAAGATCGGCATCTCGACGATGCAGAGCTACCGCGGCGCCCAGATCTTTGAAGCCGTCGGCCTCTCCAAAAGCGTGGTCGAAAAATACTTCACCTGGACCGCCACCCGCGTGGAGGGCAGCGACATCAACGTCATCGCCGAGGAGGCCATCCAGCGCCATCAGCGCGGCTTCCCGGACCGTGACTCCCAGGTGCACGCACTCGATGTCGGCGGCGACTACCAGTGGCGCAAGGAGGGCGAGGCCCACCTGTTCAACCCGCTCACCATCCACACCCTCCAGAAGGCCGTCCGCACCGGCAGCTTCGAGACCTTCAAGCAGTACTCCGCCCTGGTGAACACCCAGGTGAGGCAGTTCTACACCCTGCGCGGCCTGCTCGACTTCAAGGCGCAGACTCCGGTGCCGATCGAGGAGGTCGAAAGCGTCGAAAGCATCATGAAGCGCTTCAAGACCGGCGCCATGAGCTATGGCTCCATCTCCAAGGAGGCGCATGAGGCGCTCGCCATCGCCATGAACCGCATCGGCGGCAAGTCGAACACCGGCGAAGGCGGCGAGGACCCCGAGCGCTACACCTGGACGAACGACAAGGGTGACTCGAAGAACTCCGCCATCAAGCAGGTGGCCTCGGGCCGCTTTGGCGTGACCAGCCTCTACCTCAGCCAGGCCCGCGAAATCCAGATCAAGATGGCCCAGGGCGCCAAGCCCGGTGAAGGCGGCCAGCTTCCCGGCTCCAAGGTGTATCCCTGGATCGCCAAGGTGCGTGGCTCCACGCCGGGCGTCGGCCTCATCTCGCCGCCACCGCACCACGACATCTATTCCATCGAGGATCTGGCCCAGCTCATTCACGACCTGAAGAACGCCAACCGCGCCGCCCGGATCAGCGTGAAGCTGGTCTCCGAGGTCGGTGTCGGCACCATCGCCGCAGGCGTCGCCAAGGCCCACTCCGACGTCGTGCTCATCTCCGGTTATGACGGTGGCACCGGCGCCTCCCCGCAGACCTCCGTCAAACACGCCGGCCTGCCCTGGGAGCTCGGCCTTGCCGAAACCCACCAGACCCTGCTGCTGAACAACCTGCGCTCGAAGATCGTCGTCGAAGCCGACGGCCAGATGAAGACCGGCCGCGACGTGGTCATCGCCGCCCTTCTCGGCGCCGAGGAGTTCGGGTTTGCCACCGCTCCTCTCGTCACGCTGGGCTGCATCATGATGCGCGTCTGCCACCTGAACACCTGCCCGGTCGGCGTGGCCACCCAGGACCCGCAGCTTCGCGCGAAGTTCAGCGGCGACCCCGAATACGCGGCCAACTTCATGCGGTTCATCGCCCAGGAGGTGCGTGAGCTCATGGCCCAGCTCGGCTTCCGCAAGCTTGAGGATATGGTCGGCCGTGTCGACGTGCTCGAGGCCCGCCAGGCCGTCGATCACTGGAAGGCGCGTGGCATCGACCTCAGCAGCCTGCTCTATCGCCCGAACGTCGGCCCCGAGGTCGGCACCTACTGCACCGAGGCCCAGGATCACGGCATCGACCGCAGCCTGGACATCAACACGCTCCTGCCTCTCTGCCAGCCGGCCATCGAGAAGGGGGAAAAGGTCCGCGCCACGCTGCCCATACGCAACGTCAACCGCACCGTCGGCACCATCCTCGGCAATGAGATCACCAAGAAGCACTGGAACGGCCTGCCGGACGACACCGTCCGCCTGACCTTCCAGGGCAGCGCCGGCCAGAGCTTCGGAGCCTTCGTGCCCAAGGGCGTCACCCTCATCGTCGAAGGCGATGCCAACGACTACGTCGGCAAGGGCCTCAGCGGCGGACGCATCATCGTCTATCCGCCCGAAGGCAGCACCTTTGCCGCCGAGGAGAACATCATCGCCGGCAACACCGCCCTTTACGGCGCCACCGCCGGCCAGCTCTTCCTGCGCGGTGTCGCGGGCGAGCGCTTCGCCGTCCGCAACAGCGGTGTCGACGCCGTCGTCGAAGGCGTGGGCGACCACGGCTGCGAATACATGACCGGCGGCCGCGTCGTCGTCCTCGGCACCACCGGACGCAACTTTGCCGCGGGCATGTCCGGCGGCATCGCCTATGTCCTGGATGAGAAGGGTGATTTCAAGACCCGCTGCAACACCACGATGAGCGACCTCTTCGCCCTTGAGGACAAGGAGGAGATCGACGCTCTCTATGAGCTCATCAAGCAGCACGCCGAGGCCACCAAGAGCCAGAAGGCCTTCAAGGTTCTCGCCCTCTGGGAGCAGAGCGTGAAGCAGTTCGTCAAGGTGCTGCCTCGCGACTACGCCCGCGTGCTCAAGGCCCTCGACAAGGCCAGGGCAGACGGCCTCACCGGCGACGACGCCCTCATCGCCGCCTTTGAATCCAACTCGAAGGACGCCTCCCGCGTCGGCGGGGGTTGATTTCCGGTCCGCCACGAACCGCCAACGACTCACGCATCACCCACACGCTTCATTGTTTTAGACCATGGGAAAACCAACCGGCTTCATCGAATTCACCCGCGAACTGCCCGCCGACCGCGATCCGCTTGAGCGTATCAAGGACTGGAAGGAGTTTCATCTCCACCTTCCCGAAGACCGCCTGAAGAAACAGGGCGCCCGCTGCATGGACTGCGGCATCCCGTTCTGCCACAGCGGCACTCTCATCAGCGGCATGGCCAGCGGCTGCCCGATCAACAACCTCATCCCTGAGTGGAACGACCTCGTCTTCCGGGGCCTCTGGCGCGAGGCGCTGGACCGCCTGCACAAGACGAACAACTTCCCCGAGTTTACCGGCCGCGTCTGCCCCGCCCCCTGCGAAGGCTCCTGCGTGCTCGGCATCCATGAGCCCGCGGTGACCATCAAGAACATCGAGGTCAGCATCATCGACAAGGCCTGGGAGGAGGGCTGGGTCACTCCGCAGCCTCCGGAAAAGCGCACCGGCAAAAAGGTTGCCGTCATCGGCTCAGGCCCCGCCGGTCTCACCGCCGCCGCCCAGCTCAACAAGGCCGGCCACAGCGTCACCGTCTTCGAACGCGCCGACCGCCCCGGCGGCCTGCTCATGTACGGCATCCCGAACATGAAGCTCGACAAGAAGGAGGTCGTCCTGCGCCGCATCCAAGTCCTGGAGGCCGAAGGCGTCACCTTCAAGTGCGGCGTCAACGTCGGCACCGACATCACCGCCGAGCAGCTCCGCAACGACTTCGACGCTGTCATCCTCGCCACCGGCGCCACCAAGCCTCGAGACCTTCCGATCCCCGGCCGTGAGCTCAACGGCATCCACTTCGCGATGGACTTCCTCACCGCGAACACCAAGGCCGTGCTCGACCCGGGCAAGGACTACATCACCGCCGACAAAAGGGACGTCGTCATCATCGGCGGCGGTGACACCGGCACCGACTGCGTCGGCACCAGCGTCCGTCACGGCTGCAACACCGTCACCCAGCTGGAAATCATGGCGAAGCCGCCCATGACACGCGCAGGGAACAACCCATGGCCAGAATGGCCGAAGACCTACAAGATGGACTACGGCCAGGAGGAGGCCGCCGCCAAGTTCGGTGACGATCCCCGCGTCTATCTCACCACCGCCACCCATTTTGAAGGCGATGAAAACGGCAACGTGAAGGCCGTCCACGTCGTCAACGTCGAATGGAAGAAGGATGACAAGGGCAACTTCGGCCCGCAGAAGATCCCCGGCACCGAGAAGGTCCTGCCCGCGCAGCTCGTCCTGCTCGCCATGGGTTTCCTTGGGCCCGAGCAGCCGCTCCTCGACGCCCTCGGTGTCGAACGCGACGCCCGCAGCAACGTCAAGGCCGAGCACAACCAGTACACCACCAGCCTGCCAGGCGTCTTCGCCTGCGGCGACTGCCGTCGCGGCCAGTCCCTGGTCGTCTGGGCCTTCAACGAAGGCCGCGGTGCCGCCCGTGAATGCGACCGCTTCCTCATGGGCGCCACGAGCCTGCCGTAAGGCACTCAGACCCCTCTCTGCTGCTGGAAGTTTTTTTGCGGCGCAGGCTTCGGCCTGCGCCGCAAATGTTATCTGCTGTCATTGCCGTTGGCAGGCCCCATCACATGCCACCAACAAAGCAGGCCTCGCCGCGCACCCATTGGCATCCAGCGGCTTTCCCGATGCCACGAAACTGCACGCCTCGGCCTCCTCCGAGCCCGAGGCTCGAAAGACTTGAGCCCGGGGTGAAACGAGCCCAGGGAGTGAAAACCCCAGGGTCAGGTTCACCGGCCCACGTTTCCTTTCAGCGCGTCCTGGAGGGACGCGAGAAGCCATCGCAAGCCCCGCGCAGCCGTCATGACCATGCGTTCAGGCATCAACCTGGACGCGGAAAGCCATCCAGGGACAAGATCCGACGAAACCCCTAGCAGGTCAGCCACCGCAGGCCCCAACAGCCAGACATCCTGATCCGCAACCGTCTTCGCCCCGCAAGTCCCGGGCCGTTTGGACATCCCCATCACAAAAAGCAGCCACTTCCTGGCAATCCACCGACAACAGGCCTCTGAAGCATGGTGCAAAGAATGACGTATCTTTTCTCCCCCCAACAATGAAACCTCTGATCCCGCTCCTTTTCCTCGTCACCGGCATCACCCTGGCGGAAGCCCCTCCGGATCTGCCCCTGCCGGTCGCCAGCTTCGGCGCAGCCGCGACAGAATCCGGCAGCGTTTACATCTACGGCGGCCACAGCGGCAAACGGCACCAGTACAACAGCGCCGACGTCCATGGGGACTTCTTCCGCTGGCACGCGGGCTTGAAGACCTGGGAACCTCTGGCGAAGGATGAACCCGCCCAGGGTGCCTCCCTTGTCGCCACGGACAAGGGTGTGCTGCGCATCGGCGGCATGGCGGCCAGAAATGCGAAGGGTGAAAAGCAAGACCTCTGGTCCAGCGAAACCGCATCCCGCTTTAACCCGGTCGACAAACAATGGCATCCCCTGCCCAACCTGCCCGAACGCCGATCCAGCCACGACAGCATCGTCATCGGCGGCACCCTTTACGTCATCGGGGGCTGGGCTCTCACCGGCGAACGGGGTGGGGAATGGCATGACAGCTACCTGACCCTGGATCTTTCCAAGCCCGACGCGACGTGGCAGACCCACCAGCAGCCCTTTGAGCGCCGGGCCCTCGCCGTCCATGCCATCGGCACGAAGCTCTACGCCATCGGCGGCATGAACAGCGACGAAGAGATCACCACCGCTGTCTCCATTCTCGACACCACCAGCGGCCAGTGGAGCGACGGCCCAAAACTGCCCCAGGACAAGCTTGGCGGCTTTGGGTTCGCCGCCGTGGCCCATGAAGACCGCCTTTTCGCCAGTGGTGCAGCCGGTGTCCTCCTGGAACTTCGCAGCCGTGGCTGGACGCCCGTCGCGAAGCTTCAGCACCCGCGCTACTTCCACCGCCTTGTGAGCGGCGGCAAAGGCAGGCTCATCGCCCTCGGCGGCGAAAGCAAGGAAGGCCAAAAGACCCCGCCCGAAGTCATCGAACTGCCTGCCACCGACTCCCCGCCGCTCGCTGATGAACCCGCAAAACCGAAACCCACCGCCCAATCAGGATCGAACACCCTGACCTGGCCCGCCAGCCTCCCTGCCGCCGAATCCGACTGGCCCCGCTACCAGGGGCCGGCCGGTGACTGCACCACGCCAGAGGTCGGATGGAACACGCGATGGCCCGCCGACGGGCCGCCGGTCCTCTGGAAAGCAGAGCTCGGCAAGGGGCTGGGCTCTTTTGCGGTGGTGGGAAGGCGTGTTTACACCGCTGGAAACGACGGTGCCGACCAGGACACCCTCGTCTGCCTCGACCTGGAGTCCGGCCAGCCTCTCTGGAAGCATGCGCATGCCGTGCCGACGAAATGCCACGAGATGTCCATCGTCCCCTACGGCCCGGCCTCGACACCCACCGTCATCGGTGACAAGGCCTGGTTCATCAGCCGTGACGGCCATGTGCTCTGCCTGAATGCAGAAAGCGGCAAGATCCTCTGGCAGAAGCACCTCATCAACGACCTCGGCGGCAAACGCCCCGTTTATGGCTTCAGCAGCAGCCCCTGCATCCATGAAGGCCGGATCTACCTGGATGCCGGCGGCCAGGGCGGCTCCAATGTCTGCCTCGACGCCACCACCGGCGCCGTCATCTGGAAAACCGGTGATGGCGAGGCCGGTTATGCCACCCCCTTCGTCACCCGGCTGCATGGCCTCGACACCCTGGTGCTCTTCAAGGGACAGGGGCTTGAACTGCGCGACATCAAGGACGGCGCGCTCATCTCCCGTCATGCAACGGAAACCCGCGACTTCTGCAACTGCGCCACACCCGTGCTGCGCGGCGACACCCTTTTCATCTCCCACACCGGCAACATGGGCGCCCGAGCCCTGAAGGCCGGTGCAACGGCCCTCACCGAACTCTGGAACAACCGTGACATCGGACTGCTTTTCCACTCCGGCCTGCCGGTCGGCAGGGACCGCCTGCTCGTCTTCAACGACCAGGTTCGAGGCGCCAACGACCTTCGCCTGCTCAATCTCGGCACCGGCGAATCCCTGTGGAAGAGCACCGAGATCGACAAAGGCACCGGCCTCATCACCGCCGACGGTCACGCCCTGTTCCTCACCAGCAAGGGCGAACTCGTCCTCGCGCGCGTCCTGGGCGACAGGATCAACATCCAGCAGCGCATCCAGGTGCTCGGCGGCAAGTGCTGGATCCAGCCCGTGCTCAGCCGCCGGCGCCTGCTCTGCCGCAACAACGAAGGCACCACCGTCTGCCTCGACCTGAGGTGAATGATCTGGCCAACCTGGATCAGGGCCTCAGCGGCACCACGGGCACCGGAGGCGGCGTGCGATACCGGTCACCGCCATAACCATAAGGCAGGCTGCTGCGCGACGCATGACCCTTGATCATGAACCAGAAGAGAAAGGCCAGCACCAGGGACAGGAACTTCTCCTTCCAGTTGCGGACAAATAGGTTTTTAAACTGTTCCCAGCTCACGGGTCGGTTCGTCGGTGGAGGGTTCGGCCTTCAGGCTGCCAAAGGTCAGGATTTCATTCAGACGATTGCGCAGCTCCTCGGGCTCCATGTCATGCTCAAGCCGGCCCCGGTAGGCGATGGACAGCGCGCCGCTTTCCTCGCTGACGATCAGGGCGATGGCATCCGTCTCCTCCGTCACCCCCATGGCCGCCCGATGCCGCAGGCCGATGGCGCGGTCGCGCACCTCCCTCTGACTCACCGGGAAGACGCAGCCCGCCGCCTGGATGCGTCCCTGGTCGATGATCATGCCGCCGTCATGCAGGGCGGTCTTGGGATGGAAGATCGTCGTGATCAACTCCACGCTCATCACCGCATCCACCTCCACCCCAGTCTCGACAAACTGCTTCAAGTCAATGCCGCGCTTCAGGGCAAACAACGCGCCGCAGCGCCGCGCGGACAGCTTCTGCATCGCCTCCAGCAGGACGTCGAGCGATTCCGGGTCCGGGCGGTTGAAGGAGAACATCCGATGGCTGCCCAGCTCGGCCAGCACACGCCGCAGCTCCGGCTGGAACAACACCACCAGCGCCACCGCCAGGAAGACCGAGATGCGCTGCAGCAGCCAGCTGATCACTTCCAGCTCCAGCAGTTGCGAGATCAGCGCCAGGCCGAGCAGCAGCGTCAACAGACCCGTCAGGATGCGCGCCCCGCGCGTGCCGCGGAAGAAAAGGTAACCAAGATAGGCCAGAACGGCGAGGATGATGATCTCCACGCCATCGCGCCAGTGCTCTGTGACGAAGTCCCACATAGGCAGATGCTCCCCTCGCCGAACGACGCTCCTGGCGCAAGACTTTCCTCAAATGTGAGCCCATAGACCGGTCCCGCAGGACGGGTGCATGAAATGCCCTGTCCAAGGGGGCTTCCTAGACCTCTGTGACAGAATTTAAGCAAGCCCGGGACCAGGCCGTTTTTCCCTGTCCTGAGAACCACCCTGCACCCAGGGCCTCCCAGGATCGGGGTGGGGCGTCCGGTCCGGCGATCCGGAACAGCCTGGAGGTTTCGTTTGCCCACCCGCCCGGCAGCGCAAGAGTGCGGGCCCGTGATTCGTTAGGGACACGCCCTGACAAACCAAGCCTCGATCCCTTCCCCATGATGCCTCAATCCACCCTCCTCCTTGGCGGCGTGCTGCTCGCAGCAGCCAGCCTTTCCGCCCAGACCGCCGCACCCGCCGAATGGGCGAAGTTCCGCGGCCCTAACAACGACGGCACCGCTCCCGTCGTGAAAGTCAGCAACTGGAAGAGCGCCAAGTTCAAGAAGCTGTGGAAGACCGACACCCCGGCCGGCTTCAGCTCCTTCGCCGTCGCCGGCGCCCGCGCCTTCACCATCATCACCGGTGAAACCGACGGCAACACCGGCGAGGTCCTCCTCAGCCTCGACGTGAAAACCGGCAAGGAACAGTGGCGCAAGCCCCTGACCGTCATCAGCAAGTACGACGGCGGCGGCGACGCCGGCACCAACGACAACAAGGGCGGCGACGGCCCCCGCTCCACCCCGGTGGTCGACGGCGACAAGGTTTATGCCATAGACGCCAACCTCGGCGTGTTCTGCTTTGAAGCCGCCACCGGCAAGCCCGTGTGGAGCCACGACGTGATGAAGGAAAACGCCGGCGTCCAGATCAAGTGGCAGAACGCCGCCTCCCCGGTCATCGATGGCAACATCCTCATGATGTGCGGCGGCGGCTCCGGCCAGGCCCTGCTCGGCCTCGACAAGAACACCGGCAAGGTCCTGTGGAAGGGCGAGGACGACAAGATGACCCACGCCACCCCCGTCATCGCCGACATCCACGGCATCCATCAGTGCATCTTCTTCACCCAGACCGGCCTCGTCGCCGTGACCCCGGCGGACGGCAAGGTGCTCTGGCGCGCCGCCTTCCCCTTCAAGGTCTCCACCGCCGCCAGCCCGGTGGTTTATGAAGACATCGTCTACTGCTCCGCCGGCTACGGCGTAGGCGCCGGCGCCTTCAAGATCAGCAAGAGCGGCTCCGGCCTCAGCGCCGAGCAGATCTGGCGTCGTGAGAACGAATGCTTCAACCACTGGAGCACCCCGGTCGTCAAGGGCGGCTACCTCTACGGCATGTTCAGCTTCAAGGAATATGGCGCCGGCCCCCTCGCCTGCGTCGACATCAAAACCGGCAAGGACATGTGGAAGGAAGGCGGCTTCGGCCCCGGCCAGGTCATCCTCAGCGGCGACAAGGTCATCGCCCTCAGCGACAAGGGCGAGGTCGTCATCGTCGAGGCCAGCCCTGAAAAATACACTGAGCTGAAGCGCGACGACGTGCTCGACGGCAAGGTCTGGAGCTATCCCGTGCTCGCCTACAACCGCCTCTTTGCACGCAGCACCGTCGAAGGCATCTGCCTCGAGTTTCAGTGATGCAGGCACCGGCCAAGCCGGTCATGCCTTCAAACTCACAAGGCCCGGAGTCATCGCTCCGGGCCTTTTTCATGCCTTCAAAAGTCCGGAGGGAAATCAGGAGTTTCTTCAACCGGACAAGAGCCGCTCCACCACTCCCCCTGCGTTCGCCATGCTGCGGAATCGGAGTTCCGCGCTCCATGGAAAACACCTTCGGAACCGAGAGCGTTCCGATCCGCGCGTCAGCGCCGG